>OGHB01000236.1_pt1 | contig 38356 bp, 28 predicted proteins | sample 1571451 | NCBI WGS metagenome assembly OGHB01 (sample SAMEA2582071, study PRJEB24529) | metagenome | biome: Human gut stool | place: China | collected 2011
CGACCGGCAACCTTGACAGCAAGACCAGCGCCGAGGTGCTGGGGCTTATCAAGCGTACCAGTGCGGAGTTCCGGCAAACTGTTGTGATGATTACCCACAACAACGACATTGCCCGCCTTGCAGATCGGATTGTCCGCATTGAGGACGGTAAGATCGTGGAGTAAGGAGGTGGCAGGCTATGACATGGCCTTTTGAAAATGATACCAGCGCCATTACAAAGAAGCTGGCAAATAAAAGTTTGCAAAGCGAGAAGCGCCGGAATCTGATGGTGGTGATCGCCGTTGCGCTGGCGGCATTTCTGATCTGCTTTACGGGAATTGTATCTACCTCCCTGACACAAATGCAGCGCAATCAGGTTGTCGATACTTATGAGGCGGTCTGGATGGGCGTAGAGGAAAACGACATTGAAACCCTAAAAGGAGTTCCAGAGTTTGAGCGCGTAGGCGGCTACTATATGCTGGGTGAGGAACTTTCAGAACAGGGCTATCATGCGTCCTATGTGTATTGTGACGCGCAAATGATGGAGATTGCCAAGGCGCAGATGGAGTTGTTAGAGGGGAGGGTTCCTGAAAAAGCAAATGAAGTTGTTGTAAGCGAATACTTTCTTTCCACCTATGGAAACAATGCCAAGATCGGGGACACTGTGACCTTAGATACAGAGAGTTTTCATGGTGATTATGTCGTTACCGGCATTATGGACAGCGTAAATGAAAAAGAAGCGAATACCTGCGCTATCATTCTTTCCAACGCTGCCCTGACAGGATGGAAAGGGTTTGACCCGACTGGCTATCGCGCCTATGTCCATTTCAAAAACAGCGACCAGTTGGGCGAAGAACTGATGACCTCTTATTGCAGGGAGATTGCAGAGGAATATCAGCTTCCTATGCCCAAAATGAACAGCAAGTATTTTGCCTATGCTTCTAAATCCTTTGATTTTGCACTGATGGCTGGCGTGATTGCCATTGTTCTGATCGGCGGCTATATTGTGATCCAGAGTATCTTCCGTATCTCCATCAATGACAAAATCAAGAGCTACGGGCAGCTTCGGACGATTGGTGCAACGCCAAAGCAAATCAAGCGGATTGTAAAGCGGGAGGGACGCAAACTCGGCAGTATCGGAATTTTGATTGGTACAGTGCTGGGTGTATGCGGCGGTTTTCTTTTGTTTCCCAAGGGATTTAATGCTGTTTCCTATGTGGCAACGATTATTTTGACACTCATAAGCAGTTGGATCATGGTATCTGTTTCCATCCGTAAGCCGATAAAAATTGCGGCAGGGATTTCCCCGATTGAAGCCGTCCGTTTTACCCCGGCACAAAAGGACATCCGAAGCCGAAAAAAGAATATCAAGCTCAATCCTGTTTCAATGGGAATTGCGAATTTTAAGCGTGACCGAAAAAAGACCGTTGCTATTGTAGCCTCATTGAGTTTGGGCGGAATTATTCTGCTTGTGGTATCCTCCATTGTTTTGCTGCGTTCTCCAGAGGCGCTTGCAAGACGGTTTTTCCCGGACGGCGACTATAAAATTTATTTGGATTCTGAAATGACAGAAGAAAAGGTTATGGCAGCGGGAAATCCGTTGAATGAAGAATTAAAACAGGAAATCTTATCTATTGATGGTGTTACAGATATAATTTCAAGCAGACAATCTCTCTATGCAACCCTTAAGACGGACATTTACCAAAGCGGTGGTATGTGTGATATGCTGACCGACCAGAATTATGCAACAGTTGAAGCGGCTCTGACAGCAGGAACGATGCCAAAAGATTCCCGTAGTATTGTAATTGACTATAATGTGCTAAAGCAGAATGAGGATATGGGTGTTGGTTCAACAGTTGACTTTTATTTTGGAGAGGGGCAACCGCCTGTTTCCGTCACTGTATCAGGATTGTTTGATTCCAACAAGACGCCTTCCGGGCATGGAAAACTGGCCCTCGATGGAGTACTCTTTTTCGCACCAGAAGCATTGTTCCATGAACTGCACCCGGAAATCGCTTCTTTCGACTATTCATGGAGCATTGTAAACGATCCGAAAAAAACGGACTATGTGGGAGCTGAATTGAAAAATATTGTTGCCAGCCATAGTAATATTGCCTTAGATGAAATCAATACAGTGATTGAATATGAAGAAATGACAAATTCTTTTGCGTTTGGCAGTATGGAGATACTTTCATGGTTGGTATTTCTCTTTGGCGTTATCAACCTTATCAATACGACACTCTCTAACCAGATAGCCCGAAAGCAGGAAAACAGTATTCTGCGTTCTATCGGCCTAACACAAAAACAGCTATGTGAAATGAACATCTGTGAGGGGCTGTGCTATGCGCTCTTTGCAACATTGGCGACGCTGATCGTTGGGCTTCCGGCTTCCATCTTTGCTTGCAGAAAAATGAGTATAGGAGCTTTTGCCGGAAATGTAGTGCCTTACAAATTCCCGGTTTTGGAAATGGGACTGTTCATTCTGGTATTGTTCGGAATGGAACTGATCTTGTCTGTATGGACAATCCGCAGACAGAAAAAGCAATCCCTGATCGAACAAATGCGGGCGATGGAATAACCGTATGGGATCGGCGGGGCGGCGTGTGCTGCCCCGCTTTTTTCGCCATTTCTCAAAAAATTTTTGAAATGTCCGAGCTTTGTAACAATTCAGCCTGTTTTTTTGTCGAAATCAAAGGCACCTCGGACATTTATAGTTCTTCCAAAAGTTTGATGATAATATTACCATTCATGGAAGAAGCAATCTGTTATTGCAATAATGCGAAATTGACGATAGAAAGTTTTTCATATCTCGGTCAGCTCAACAATTACATTACTCTGCTGATACAGCCAGTCCGTAAATTCTTTCGGGCTGGCCGTTCCTGTTTTTACAGCCTTTTTTCTCTGTAAGGCTTCTTTCTTAAAGTCGGAAAAGGAAGCCTGTATTTTTTCCAGACGGTCAGCCGGAAAGCCTGCGGTATTTTTTACCCGGTTTATTTTGTTGCGCCAGTTCTGGCATTCATTTTTATAAAGCAGGTCATAGTTATTTTCTCTTGACCTCTCGTCAAATTCCCGCTTGTTTTGAAGCGCCTGTGCTTTTCGGCACTTGTCGCTGCACAGCTCATACCGCTGGCTCTTTGCCAGAAAATATTTTCCACAGACCTTGCACCGCCGGAAGCAAAGCCCCCAGTCATTCAGCCTGTTCAGATAATAGGTAATCAACGGGTAGAGGGACGCATAGGCAGACACACATTCTTCTGTGCGCCGGTTGTCCGGGAACCAGAGGTCAAGCCGGGTATCTTCTGACGGTGCGCCTTTGAAATAAAGGCTGCCAGCTTGAAATTGTTTCGGTTTTCCTGTCTCCCTGTCAAAGCTCATGGTTTCGTTTTGGAATACCCCGGTCAGTCTGCTCATTTTATCCATGAAGCGGTCACAGGCAGCGTTACGGTCACGGGGTTCTCTGGCAAGCAGATAGCTGTTCCAGATACGGAACGCCACATACATTTTCAGAGGGTCGTTGCTAAGATATTTCTCCCAAAGAAATTCGCTTGCCGCCTGCTCCAGCTCCGGCTGTTTCCATCGGTTGGAGTGGAGAGCTTGCCGCAGCGGAGAAAGCCCGTATAAGTTCCAGTCTCTGTCCGTGTCACGCTCAAAGTTTATCAAAAAAGTTCCCAGTGGGCGTGTCATATCACAAAGCACCTCTGCGTTTTGGCTCCCGTTCAGACGGAAGCGGATCTGCTGTTCTTCCCCAATCAAAATCCGCTCTTTCATTTTCTTCCTGTCCAGCGTCAGGACAAACAAAATCCTCTCAAAACATGGCTCATGCCGTATAAACTGATTCTCCATCCCTATCCCCTGCCTTTGTTTATGGTAATTATATAATTCAGTTATATCCGTTACACTCATGGTATCGCAGAATCATTGTTTTGTCAAGGATAGTACGCTATGATGATTGCGGTTGGTAATTTCGTACCGCACAGTACCTTGACAAGTGAATGACCGTCCAAAAGGGATATGACCGGCAGGAGAAGTGACGCATTCGGCGCACCAATGCAGGGAAACACCGCAGGAATGGGGCAGGAAAACGGCTTTTGGGGAGAACGGCAACAGGAAGCATTTTAACCTATTTGATTTATGGGAGGAACAGAATGAACGATAAAAAGAGATTGAACAGCTACGAGGATTTACCGCTGGTTCTGGATGTGGCGGACATTCAGTGGATTATGGGAATTTCAAGAGCGAGCGCCTATGAGCTGGTACACACACCCGGCTTTCCAGCGTTCCGCAGGGGCAGACTTATCAAGGTCAGCAAAATTGCTTTCTTTGAATGGATGGCAAAAGGCTCCGAAACCGTACCGGGAAGCGACAAATAAGCGTGAGGTATCATTCCCTGACTTGCAATACTGCCGCACTTTCCAAAGGGGCATACAGAGGGAAAAAAACTTAAAAATGATACCGAGACGCTACATCAAAACAGCCTATCTGCGTACATCAGATAGAAACGGAGAAAGGAGCCGGTTATGGCAAGAATGAGTAACAAGCGGCGGTTGGAATGGTCTTTCTTCTTAAATGACCGCAGCCGTATCACTTACAACGAACTGTGCCGGAAATGCCAGCACGAATGTAAACAGAGCTTCCGGGCGGTTGTGGTTGACTGCCCGAAGTATCTTTCCAAGCGTTCCAAGAAAAAGGACAAGACTGCCGGAAACGGCAAAATCCCTTAGGAACTAAGGGCGCACTTCTATACATAGTCTAAAGACCATGTATCGTGCGTCCTGCGGAGCTTACCTCTGCCGCTGATAAAATCAGCAATCCGAGGTCTGCGTTCGCTTCGCTCCGACAAGGTGGCTACACCCCCTTGCGCCGCTAAAGCGGCTATCCCCTGTGTACTCGCCGCAAAGAGAAATCCGCTCTGCGGTTTTCCCTTTTCATCGGGTTTTATAGAAGCACTGACACACGGACTGTCTGCGGATGGTCTTTCTTTATCTTATCAGCAAAGGATGTGAGAACATGGAAAAATCTTTGGAACAGTTGAAGCAGGAATATGAAAAAACCACTGTCCTGCTGGAACAGGAAAAACGGAAAATGCAGCGTTTGAAAAACCGGCAGGCGTATCTGGAAAGCGGTTCCCGGAAACAGAGGACGCACCGGCTGATTACCCGTGGGGCAGCTATTGAGAGCATTGCACCACAGACAAAGGAGCTATCCGAAGCGGAATTTTATTCCCTCATGGAAAGCATTTTGAATCTGCCGCAGGCGGAGCATTTCATCCGGTCTGCCACAGAGAACCACGCCCGTATTTCCGGGCAGGAGAAAGGCGGTGACTAAGGATAGCACTTTATCATTTTTCAATCGCACAGATCAAGCGCAGCGCCGGTCAGAGCGCCATTGCCAGCGCAGCCTATCGAGCCGGGGAGCGTCTTTACAGCAGCTACTATGGAGAAGTCAGCGACTACACCAAAAAGGGCGGCGTGATCGCTTCGGAAATCATGCTGCCGCCCCATGCGCCGGAAATATATCTTGACCGGGCGACCCTCTGGAATGCTGTGGAGAACTGCGAGAAACATCCAAAAGCACAGCTTGCCTATTCCTTTGATATTGCCATGCAGAATGAATTGACGCTGGAAGAAAACATGGAGCTGGCGAGGAAGTTCGTACAGGAGCAGTTTGTGACAAAAGGCATGATTGCCGACCTTGCTTTTCACAGCCCGGAGAAAGAGGACGGCGGCATCCCTAACCCGCATTTTCATGTGATGACAACCATGCGCCCTTTGAACCCGGATGGCACATGGGGACAAAAACAGCGTCGGGAATATCTTCTTGATGAAGATGGAAACCGAATCCGGGATAAAAACGGCGATTATATGTTTAACGCTGTCCATACAACAGACTGGCATGAGCCGGAAACGCTGGAACACTGGCGGGAGCAGTGGGCGGCTGCCGTTAATACAAAATTTGAGGAAAAAGGGCTGGATGTGCGTATCGACCACCGTTCCTATGTGCGGCAGGGGCTTGACCTGATACCTACTGTCCACGAGGGAGCTAATGTCCGGCAGATGGAAGCAAAGGGCATCCGCACCGAGAAAGGGGAACTGAACCGCTGGATTAAAGCCACCAACCGGCTCATGCAGGATGTGAGGAAGAAGATCAAAGCCCTGTTTGTCTGGATGGCAGAGGTAAAAGAAGAACTTTCCAAACCACAGACACCGAACCTTGCCGACCTGCTGATCGCTTATTACAACCAGCGCAACGCAGGGGCATGGAGCAATAAAGCCAGAACCGGAAACTTAAAGCAGTTTGCCGAAGCCGTCAATTATCTGACGGAAAACAAGCTGCTCACATTAGAGGATTTGCAGGAGCGTCTTTCCTCTGTCAACGAAGAATTTGAAGCGTTAAGCGACTTCATGAAAAAGAAATCTGCCCGGATAAAGGAATTGCAGGAATTGATACGGGAGGGCGAGAATTACCAGCGGCTAAAACCTGTTCATACGGAATTGAACAATATCAAGTTTAAGAAACAGAGGGAGAAATTTGAAACATCCCACGATGCGGAGTTACGGCTGTTTTATGCCGCCCGCCGTATTTTGAAAGAAAAACTGGACGGAAAACCCATTGCCCTGAAAGCATGGAAACAGGAATACGCACAGTTAAAAACAGAGTATGCCGAACTGTCTCCGCAGCACAAGCCACTCCGGGAGGAAGTCATACGGCTACGGCAGGTGCAGAACGCCGTAGATACCGCACTGCGCCGGAGGGAGCAGCCACAGGCAGTACAGAGAAAGAAACATGAGATGGAGCTATGATATAATCGGCAGCTTTACCGCTACCAGTATTTTTATGGAGGGAGCATTTGAATGTATTTGAAGCGGTGAAACAGTCTGTTACCACTCGGCAGGCTGCTTCATTCTATGGAATCCGGGTGGGGAGAAACGGCATGGTCTGCTGTCCATTCCACAATGACCGCACGCCCAGCATGAAAGTGGACAGCCGCTTTTACTGCTTCGGCTGCGGGGCTTCCGGGGATGTGATCGACTTTGCCGCTTTGCTGCATGGATTGGGGAAACGGGAAGCTGCGGTCAGGCTTGCGGAGGACTTCGGCGTTTCCTATGAGAAATCCGGCAATGCGCCGCCAGATAGGAAGCGTCACAACAGGTCACAGCCCCGACAAAAATCAGCGGAGCAGAGATTTCAGGAAACGGAACGGTATTGTTTCCGGGTGCTATGCGATTATCTGCGCCTGCTGGAGCATTGGAAAACAGCACACGCCCCACAGCCGCAGGATGCCATCTGGCATCCTCTTTTTGTGGAAGCGTTGCAGAGGATAAGCTACACAGAATACCTTTTGGATATTTTGTTATACGGAGAAATAGAAGAAAAAGCGGCATTGATCGCCGCACAGGGAAAGGAGGTGTTGCGGCTTGAACAGCGAATTTCAGAGCTTGCCGCCGGAAACGCAGGAAGCGGTCAAAAGGACGATGGACACAATGGAACCGGCGCAGACACCGGCAGAAATCCGGGAAACATTAGAGGGGACGCAGAAAGGCGGCGTGAAGAACAGCATCCGAAACTGCCTGACGGTGTTCCAGCGTGACCCTCTGTTTCGCGGGGCGCTGCGCCTGAACCTTTTGACGGAGCAGATTGACATTGTGAAGCCGCTGGGCTGGGAGCGCACCAGTACCACGCTGACCGACATGGACATGAACTACCTGCTTTTGTATCTGGAAGAAAATTACGGGCTTACCAGCGAGAAAAAGGTGCAGAGCGCCATCAAGATTGTTGCCAATGAAAACCGCTACCATCCAGTCAGGGATTACCTGAACAGCCTGCAATGGGACGGCACAGAGCGCATCCGTTACGCCCTGCATCACTTTCTGGGAGCCGATACGGACGAATACACCTATGAAGCCTTGAAACTGTTCCTGATGGGAGCCATCCGGCGGGTATTCAGACCGGGGAGCAAGTTTGAGGTCATGCTCTGTCTGGTTGGTGGTCAGGGAGCCGGGAAATCTACCTTTTTCCGGCTGCTGGCAGGCAGGGACGAATGGTTTTCAGACGATTTGAAAAAGCTGGACGATGAAAATGTGTACCGCAAGCTGCAAGGGCATTGGATTATCGAGATGTCGGAGATGATTGCCACAGCCAACGCCAAGAGTATTGAGGAAATCAAGTCATTCTTAAGCCGCCAGAAAGAAACCTACAAAGTGCCGTATGAGACACATCCGGCAGACCGGCTGCGGCAATGTGTATTTGGAGGGACGACCAACCGGCAGGACTTTTTGCCCCGTGACCGCACCGGCAACCGGCGCTTTCTCCCCGTGACGGTGTACCCGGAACGGGCGGAGGTTCACATACTGGACGATGAAGCGGCGGCGAGGGCGTATATCGAACAGATGTGGGCGGAAGCCATGACGGTTTATCGCAGTGGGAAGTATAAGCTGTCATTCAGCATGGAAATGAACCGATACCTGAACGCCCACCAGCAGGACTTTATGCAGGAAGACACACAGGCCGGCATGATCTACGCCTATTTGGAGGACTACACCGGCGACAGGGTATGTTCCAAGCAGCTTTATGAGGAAGCGCTGGGGAACTTAAATTCCCCGGCAGACTGGGAGACACGGGCAATCTGCGAGATTATGAATACCGGCATTGCGGGCGGCATCATACAGGGCTGGGTAGCCTACAAAAGCCCGAAGCGGTATAAGAAATACGGTTCTCAAAAAGGCTGGGAGCGTGTCAACCAAGCTCCGCCGGAGGGGGACGGTTTTCAGGAAATCACGGAAGAAGAAGCCCGGCAAATGGAACTTCCATTCTGAAAAGCCACCGGTTGACAGTTTGGTTGACGCTTTGGTTGACAGCCGGTTGACGGGGAAAAGCCTGATATTTGGGGCATTTCTCTCCTTTGTCAACCATGTCAACCAAGAAATCAAAGAAAAAGTAAAAAGTAATAATAGAGCGCCTATGGATTGTTTTCAAAGTCTTTTCTGCCGGTTGACACGGTTTGGTTGACACGGAGACAGTCTGCGGCTGTACACCTGTCTGACATTCCCTTGTCGGGCATATTTCATTTATGGAGGTAACTGCCTATGGCAAAAAGCAAAAACGAGAGCAATAACAAAAACAGCGGCACCCTGCTTACCGAAAAAGACGGCACCCAGTATTTTGTCATGGGGAAAGTCCGTATCAAGGTATCGGAGCATTTCGCACAGGATGGGAAGCCGCTTGACAGCCTGCTGGAAGATGTGATCCAGCACGCTGCCGCCGCTTCCTGAAAAAATACGGAATAACGACTGTCAATCAGCCCACGCTTATGATATACTTGTACCAGCGAGTATTGTATAAGCGTGGGTTGTTTCTTTTAGAAGGAGGATTTTTAACCGTGAAACAACCATACAATACAACGATTTATAACACTGCACTATATTTGAGATTGAGCCGTGACGATGAATTACAGGGGGAAAGCGGCAGTATCCAGACCCAGCGCATGATGCTTAGACAGTATGCCGCAGAGCATGGGCTGACCGTTGTAGACGAGTACATTGACGACGGATGGAGTGGGACAAATTTCGAGCGTCCAAGTTTCCAAAGGATGATTGATGACATCGAAGACGGGAAAATCAACTGCGTTGTCACAAAGGACTTATCCCGTCTGGGAAGAAACTATATCCTGACCGGTCAGTACACGGAAATCTATTTCCCCAGCAAGGGAGTACGCTACATTGCCATCAATGACAATGTGGACACCATCAACGGAGAAAGCGAGCTTGCACCGTTCTTAAACATCCTGAATGAAATGCACGCCCGACAGACCAGCAAAAAGGTCAAGGCTGCCATGCACACAAGATTTGCCAATGGCGCACACTATGGAGCCTATGCACCGCTGGGCTATGTAAAAGACCCGGACAAAAAAGGTCATCTTCTGATCGACCCGGAAACACGCTGGATTGTAGAGAAGATTTTTGACCTTGCTGTACACGGGCGTGGAGCCGCCAGCATTACACGGATTCTGTTGGAGGAAAAAGTACCTACCCCCGGCTGGCTGAACTATGAAAGATACGGGACTTTCGCCAATATCTACGCCGGTGCGCCCGCAGAAAAAGCCTATGCGTGGACGATTGCACAGGTCAAGAGCATTTTGAAAGAGGAAACCTACATCGGTCACAGCGTTCACAACAAGCAGAGCAACATTTCATTCAAGAACAAGAAAAAGGTGCGGAAGCCGCAGGAAGAATGGTATCGTGTGGAAAATACCCACGAAGCCATCATTTCCGAAGAAGTGTTCCAAAAAGTTCAAGAGCTGATTGCAAGCAGACGCAGGAAACGCAGAAACGGTACGACACAGATTTTCGCAGGATTGATAAAATGTGCAGACTGCGGATGGTCTTTAGCCTATGGGGAAAACAAGCAGAACAAAAACCCATACGGGTACTACCATTGCAGCAAGAACGGACAGGGATTACGCCAGTGTTCCATGCACTATATCCGCTATGATGTACTGTATGCCTATGTGCTTGCAAGACTGCAATACTGGTCTATGCTGGCACAGAAAGATGAGGACAAGCTGCTGAAACGGCTGCTCAATGTCAGCGACAGGGAAAGGAACTCTGCGAAGAAAAAGCAGGCTGCGGAGCTGAAAAAGGCAGAGAAGCGTAAAGCCGAGGTTGACGGGCTGTTTGCTAAAATGTATGAGGACTGGTCTGCCGGACGCATAACCGAGTATAACTTCAATATGCTGTCCGAGAAGTACCAGAACGAGCAAAAGGAGCTTGAAACAAAAATAAGACAGCTTCACGAAATGATGGAAGCCGCCGTACAGACCGCAGCGGATGCTGAAAAGTGGATTGCCCTAATGAAACAGTATGTCAACCCTGTGGAGCTGACCGCCGAACTTCTGAACACTCTAATTGAAAAAATAACCGTCCACGAAGCTGTCAAGGGCGAGGATGGAAGCCGCGAGCAGGAAGTAGAAATCTACTACCGCTTCATCGGCAAAATCGACTGACCTTTCTTTTTTTACCCAACAATATCTTTAATTAAGGGAAACGGGCGCATCACTCCCCGATATAGGTAAAGCGGGGCTTTGTAACGCCGTCCCGGGTCACGGTCTCCAGCCACATGGCGGCGGGGCGCACCCACAGCCCGCCCTCGCCGTACAGGGCGCGGTACACCACCATCTCCTCCTCTGTCTCGCTGTGGCGTGCCACGCCCAGCACCTGATATTCGTTGCCTTTAAAGTGGCGGTAGCGCCCGGGGCGCACCGGATATTGCAGTTCCTTCATAACAGTTCCTTTCTATTTCTGCAAAAAGGGCTGCTGCGCCGGGCGGGTGCAGCAGCCCATAAACCTTATATTATAAATATTACAGCGTGCTGTCCGTTCCATCGCCGGGGGTCTGCTCGGCAGAGTACAACAGCATCAGGTGGTTGGCCGAGGCTTCCAGCTGGCTCTTGGCCTGCCGCAGGGCGGCTTCCTCGGTCTCGTTCATCTTTTCGGGCTTATCCTTGCGCAGGCAGTGGCGCAGGTTGGCAAGGTCGGCCTTCACGCGGGCCTTTTCGTCCTTGTCCAGCTCTTTTTTGCACTTGGAAAGCGCCTCGTCCACCTTGTACGCCAGCACCTCGGCCTGATTGTGCAGCTCCAAGCGCTCCTTGCGGCGGCTGTCCTCAGCCTCATAGGCGGCGGCATCTGCCATGGCGCGCTGGATCTCGTTTTCGGAAAGGTTGGTGCTGCCGGTGATGGTGATGTTCTGCTCCCGCCCGGTGGCAAGGTCTTTTGCAGATACCTTCACCACGCCGTTCACATCGATATCAAAGGTGACCTCGATCTGCGGCTTGGACGAGAAGCTTGCCCGGATGCCGTTCAGCTTGAACTTACCAAGGGACTTATTGTCCCGCGCAAAATGGCGCTCGCCCTGCAGAACGTTGATCTCCACGCTGGTCTGCATGGGACGGGCGGTGGTAAAGATCTGGCTCTTACGGGTGGGGATCATGCTGTTGCGGGTGATCAGCGGGGTGGCAACTCCGCCCAGCGTCTCGATGGACAAAGTCAGCGGGGTCACGTCCATCAGCACCAGCCCCTGCGCTGCCGCGCCGGTGGCACCCGCCAGCTTGCCGCCGCCCTGCAGCAGTGCGCCCTGCACCGCTGCGCCCATGGCAACGCACTCGTCCGGGTTCAGGCTGTGGCTGGGCTCCCTGCCCAGCAGTTCCCGCACCTGCCGCTCCACGGCGGGCATCCGGGTGCTGCCGCCCACCAGCAGCACCTTGCCCAGCTGGCTGGCAGAGATGCCGGCATCCCGCAAAGCGTTCTGCACCGGGGTCACGGTACGGGACAGCAGATCGCCGGTCATCATCTCGAACTGCGGGCGGGACAAAGCGATATCCAAGTGATGCGGCCCGTCCTTGCCCACCGTGATAAAGGGCAGGTTCAGCTGGGCAGAGGGCGCACTGGAAAGCTCCTTCTTGGCCTTTTCCGCCTCCTCCTTCAGCCGTCCCATGGCGGCAGGGTCGCGGGTCAGGTCGATGCGGTCAGACTTTTTGAACTCTGCCACTGCGTACTCCACAATGCGCTGGTCAAAGTCATCGCCGCCCAGATGGGTGTCGCCGCCGGTGGCAAGCACCGTAAAGGTGCCGTCCTCGATTTCAATGATGGACACGTCAAAGGTGCCGCCGCCAAGGTCGTAGACCAGGATCTTCTGCGCGGCTTCGTTGTCCAGACCGTAGGCTACCGCGGCGGCGGTAGGCTCGTTGATGATGCGCAGCACGTTCAGCCCCGCAATGCGGCCGGCATCCTGCGTGGCCTTGCGCTGGCTGTCATCAAAATAAGCGGGCACGGTGATAACGGCTTCGGTGACAGGCTCGCCCAGATAGCTCTCGGCGTCCCGGCGGATCTTGGCAAGGATCATGGCGCTGATCTCCTGCGGGGCAAGGTCCTTGCCGTCAATATGCGCCCGGTAGTCCGAACCCATGTACCGCTTGATGCTGGAGATCGTGCGCCCGGAATTCGTGGCGATCTGGCGCTTTGCCGCGCCGCCCACCAGACGCTCGCCGTCCTTGGTAAAGGCCACCACGCTGGGGGTGGTGCGCTCGCCCTCTGCATTGGTGATGACCACGGGCTTGCCGCCCTCCACTACTGCTACACAGGAATTGGTCGTACCCAGATCAATGCCGATCACTTTGCTCATACTGTTTCCTCTGTTTCTTGTCCGCCGTGTCTGCGGGCTGTTTTTTCTCCAGTCTATCTTACAGGACGGCTGTGACCTTTTTTTAGTCCAATTGTAAAGATTCTATGTTGTATGCCGCCGGAGCCGTGGGCGGCTCGTGGGTCAGCGCATAGAGCAGCTGCTCGACCTCCTGTAACCAGCGGTCGGCGTCCGGCTCGTGCTCCCGCTGCAAAATGGTAAAGGCCTGCTTTGCCTCGGCCGCCTGCGCCAGCGCCTTTTTGCGGGAGGTGTAGCGCGTTTCAAACTGCGCCAGCCGCAGGCAGACCCGGGGCGTATACTCGATATCCGGCACCGCTGCCGCGTTCTGCCGCGCCCGGCGGTACCACAACAGCGCCTTGCCGTTGTCGCCCCGGGCGGCGCAGTCGTCGCCAAGGTTCAAAAGGGCGATGGGCTCGCCGCTTTCAGCAGCCGCTTTCCACAGCTTGCGCGCCTGCGCAGCGCTTTTTGGCACGCCGCGTCCCTGATACAAGCACTCGCCCAGCAGCGATAGCCCGGCAGAACTGCCCTGCTCGGCGGCTTTCTGGTAGCACTCTGCCGCTGCCGCCCAGTGTCCGGCGCGGGCAGCTTCTTTACCGGCTTCGGCCTCCTCTGCGCCGGGACCCTCCGGGGTGTGGCCTGCGTGCAGCAGACCGTTGAGCAGCGCACCGTCCAGCGAGGCCGAATTGCTCCACGGATCCAGCACCACGCCGTCGATGCCCGGGGTGTCCAGCGCCAGCTGCATGGCCTGCTCCAGCGTGCGGTCAGCCATGGGGCGGCTGCCGGTGCTGCGGTCTGCACCGGCCGCTGCCACCGAGGTGAACAGCGGCAGCCAGCAGCGCCCCTTATCGTTGCGCAATGTCCACAAGGCAAGGCCGTCGGCCTTTTCTGCCGGGATGGGGTGCTCCATCCACGGGGCGGGCGCACCCTGCGCCGAAAGTGCCGTTTGCAGCGGCACCAGCACATGGGTCTCCAGCTCCAGCGCATAGTTCAACGCATTCATCAGGGTCCAGAAGCTCTCCTCGTTCTGCCCCTTGTACAGCCCCTGCACCGCCTGCTCGATGGCCGGGCAGCCGGTGCCGCGCGGGCTGTACACCGGTGCGGTGCGGCTGCGGCGGCTGCCCACCGGGCGGAAGCGTACCCCGCCGTCTGTTCGTCTTGCCATTGTGTTCACCATACTTCCCTATCAATCTCAGCCCTAGTATAACAGGATTTGGCAGCTTGTACAATGCAAAACGCAGCTGCGGCACTGGATTTTCAGTATACATCGCGTTATAATAAGGTGTATTTTGACCCCGAAGGAGGAATTTTTTTGAACCGGATGCTTGGCTACCTGAAGGGCTACGAGCGCGAAAGCGTGCTTGCACCGCTCTTTAAGATGCTGGAAGCCACCTTTGACCTGTTCGTGCCGCTTGTAATGGCCGATATCGTCAATGTGGGCATTGCAGCACATGACCTGCATTATATTCTGGTGCGGTGCGGCCTTTTGCTGCTGCTGGCTTTCATCGGCCTTACCTGCAGCCTGACCGCGCAGTATTTTTCCGCCAAGGCGGCGGTGGGCTACTCCACCGCGCTGCGGCACGCCCTGTTTGCCCATATCCAGAGCCTGAGCTTTTCAGAGATGGATACGCTGGGCACCAGCACCCTCATTACCCGCATGACCAGCGATGTCAATCAGGTGCAAAGCGGGCTCAACCTGTTTTTGCGCCTGTTCCTGCGCAGCCCCTTTGTGGTGCTGGGCGCCATGGTCATGGCCTTTACGGTCAACGCCCGGGCGGCGATGATCTTTGTAGTCACCATCCCGCTGCTCAGCGTGGTGGTGTTCGGCGTGATGGTGATCACCCGGCCGCTGTATAAGACCGTGCAGACCCGGCTGGACCGAGTGCTGGGCCTGACCCGCGAGAACCTGACCGGCGTGCGCGTGGTGCGCGCCTTTGATAAGGAGCAGAGCGAGATCGACCGCTTTGAGGACGCCAACGCCCTGCTGACCGGGATGCAGCTGCATGTCGGCCACCTTTCGGCGCTGATGAACCCGCTGACCTATGTGCTCATCAACCTTGCCATCGTGGCGCTGCTGTACGTAGGCAGCATCGAGATCAACGTGGGCGGCATGGCCTCCGGTGATGTCATCGCGCTGGCAAACTACATGAACCAGATCCTTGTGGAGCTGGTAAAGCTGGCTAACCTCATCGTGCAGATCAGCAAGGCACTGGCCTGTGCAGGCCGTGTGCAGGCCGTGCTGGATACCAAACCCGGCATGACCTTCCCGGCAAAGCTTCTGGGCGAAGTGGCTGAGGACAAGACCGGCGATGCCGTGCGCTTTGACCATGTAGGCCTGACCTACGCCGGGGCGGGCGCACCCAGCCTGACCGACATCAGCTTTACCGCCAAAAAGGGCCAGACCATCGGCGTCATCGGCGGCACCGGCAGCGGCAAATCCAGCCTTGTAAACCTGATCCCGCGCTTTTACGATGCCACCGAGGGCAGCGTGGAGATCTTTGGCCGCCCGGTGGCCAGCTACCCCCGGGACGCCTTGCGCGGCAGGGTGGCGATGGTCATGCAGAAGGCGCAGCTCTTCGGCGGCACCATCCGCTCCAACCTTTTGTGGGGCAATAAAAACGCCACTGATGCCGACCTGTGGGCGGCGCTGGAAACGGCACAGGCCGCAGACTTTGTGCGTGCAAAGCCCCTTGGGCTGGACGAGCCGGTGGAGCAGGGCGGACGCAATCTTTCCGGCGGACAGAAGCAGCGGCTCACCATCGCCCGTGCGCTGGTGGGCAAACCGGACATTCTGATTTTGGATGACAGCGCCAGCGCGCTGGACTACGCCACCGACGCCGCCCTGCGCAAGGCACTGGCGGCGCTGCCCGGGGCACTGACCGTGTTCATCGTCAGCCAGCGTGCCGCCAGCTTGCAGCACGCCGACCAGATTTTAGTATTGGATGACGGCCATCTGGTGGGCATCGGCACCCACAGCGCCCTGCGCAGCAGCTGCCCGGTGTACGAGGAGATCTACGAGAGCCAGTTCAAGAAAGGGGAGGCAGAAGCATGAGTGCAAAAGCAAAAAACAAGCTGACCCCGCAGCAGCGCAAGGCCACCCTGAACCGGGTGCTGCACAAGATCCGTCCGTACAGCGCCTTTGTGGTGTGCAGCCTGCTGGTGGCGGCGGTCAGCGTAGCCGCTCAGCTGTATATCCCCATCCTGTGCGGCGATGCCATTGATAAGATGCTGGGCAAGGGCAATGTAGACCTTGCCGGGGTGCTGCGCATTGCAGTAAGCATTCTGGTGGTGGCTGCCGTAGCCGCCCTTGCACAGTGGCTTTTGAGCGTGTGCAACAACCGCATCACCTTCTCGGTCAGCCGCGACCTGCGCAACGAGGCGCTGCGCAAGATCCAGACCCTGCCGTTGTCCTATCTGGACAGCCACCCTTCCGGCGATATCGTCAGCCGCATGGTGGCGGATGTGGACACCTTTGCGGACGGCCTGCTGATGGGCTTTACCCAGCTGTTCTCCGGCATCCTGACCATTTTGGGCACCCTGCTGTTCATGCTGCGGGAAAACGTGCCCATCACGCTGGTGGTGGTGTGCATCACCCCGCTGAGCCTTGTGGTGGCGGGCTTTCTGGCAAAGCGCAGTTACGGCTACTTCCAGAGCCAGAGCACCGTGCGCGGCAAGCAGACCGCGCTGGTCAACGAGATGATCGAAGGCCAGAAGGTGGTGCAGGCTTTTGGCCATGAAGCCGAGAGCCTTGCCGCCTTTGACGAGGTGAACGGCCAATTACAGGACGTGAGCCTGAAGGCTATCTTCTTCTCCAGCCTGACCAACCCCGCTACCCGCTTTGTGAACAACATCGTGTACGCGGGCGTAGGGCTTGTGGGTGCGCTGTACGCCGTACGCGGCGGCATCACCATCGGTCAGCTCAGCGTTTTTCTGAGCTACGCCAACCAGTACACCAAACCCTTCAACGAGATCTCGGGCGTGGTCACCGAGCTGCAGAATGCACTGGCCTGCGCTGCCCGGGTGTTTGAACTGCTGGACGCCGAAGATCAGGTGCCGGAGGCCGAAAACGCCGCCGCGTTGCAGCCGGACGGCCATGTGCAGTTACAGGATGTTTCCTTCCGCTATCTGCCCGACCGTCCACTCATCGAAGGGCTTTCGCTGGATGTGCAGCCCGGCCAGCGCATCGCCATCGTAGGCCCTACCGGCTGCGGCAAGACCACCCTCATCAACCTGCTGATGCGGTTCTATGATGTGAACAGCGGCAGCATCAAGGTGTCCGGCACCGATATCCGGGATGTGACCCGCGCCTCCCTGCGCGGCAGCTACGGCATGGTATTGCAGGACACCTGGCTGCGCGCCGGTACGGTGCGGGAGAACATTGCCTATGGCAAGCCCGACGCCACCATGGACGAGGTGATCGCCGCTGCCAAGGCCGCCCACGCCCACAGCTTTATCCGCCGCCTGCCCGAGGGCTACGATACCGTCATTGCAGAGGACGGCGGCAACATCAGTCAGGGACAAAAGCAGCTGCTCTGCATCGCCCGCGTGATGCTCTGCCTGCCGCCCATGCTGATTCTGGACGAAGCTACCTCCTCCATTGATACCCGCACCGAGGTGCGCATCCAGAAGGCTTTTGCCCGCATGATGCAGGGGCGCACCAGCTTTATCGTGGCACATCGCCTTTCCACCATCCGGGAAGCAGACGTCATCCTTGTCATGAAGGACGGCCACATCGTGGAGCAGGGCAACCACGACCAGCTTCTGGCGCAGGGCGGCTTCTATGCCAAGCTCTACAACAGCCAGTTCGAGGGCGTGCAGACTTGAGGATGCTGTTGTATCCTATCCAGTTCGTAATAGCAGCTGTTAAAAATTCGTTTTGTTGAATAAAACAGGTCAAGCGAGCGTTCGTTCATAGAATGTTAACAATATATTAACATTCAGTACACCACTTTTCGGTATACATAGGGCAACAAAGGCGCGCAGTGCGCCGAACCCCCGCCAAAAAGGGCAAAAAAGTGCAGACCGCTGTGGTGTGCAGTGGGTCTTGGAAATGCCCTTGGTACAGGAAAGGAAACGTTACTTATGAAAATTGGTTTTTGGGAACTTATCGTCATCGTCATCGTGGCGTTTGTGTTCATCGGCCCGGACCAGCTGCCTGTCTACGCAAAGAAGATCGGCAAGATGCTCCGCGAGCTGAAGAAATACACCGGCGCAGCTTCTGAAGAGATCCAGAAGAACGTGGTTGAGCCGCTGAATGAAATTCAGGCTCCCCTGAAGGAGGCTGTTGCCCCCCTGACCGATATCAAGAAGGATATCGACAGCAGTATGCGGGACGTGACCAAGAGCTTTACCGGCATTGGCAAGACCAGCAAAGAGGAAGCTGCCAAGAAGCAGGCTGAGACCGAGGAGGTCACCGACCTGACCGAGGATACTGTGGAGGAGCTGCCCGAGCAGCCCGCCGAAGCCCCGGCTGAAACTGCTGAACCTGTGGAAGCTCCCGCTGAAAAGCCGGAGCAGCCCGCTGCCGAGGCCGCACAGCCCGCCGCTGAGCCTGTGCAGGAAGCCCCTGCCGCAGCCGAAGAAGCTGCCGAAGCTGCACCCGCTGAGGAAGCAAAGGTGTAAGCGCCCCTACTTATTGATGGATGCATCCGCGCCCGCGGTTGCCAGATACATTCTGTAATACGCCCGCCACGCGGCGCGGCAAGAAAAAGGAGAACTTTATTATGCGTATTGGTACTAATGAGCTGCTGATCATTCTGGTTGTCGTTCTGCTGATCTTTGGACCCAAGAACCTGCCGAAGCTGGGCAAGATGTTCGGTAAGACCATCAATGGTTTCAAGAAGGGCATGGAGGACGAGGACGCCGAGCAGTCCGAGGAGACTGTAAAGAAGGCTGATAAGAAGGACGAAGACGAGGAGTAATTGTGGCTACAAACAAAAAGCGCAAAAAGAAAGCCGAAGTCATGGCAGAGGACGGCAGCATGACGCTGACCGGCCATCTGAAAGAACTGCGGAACCGGCTCATCATCTGCGCGGTGGTGTTTGTGGTGGGCGTGGTGGTCTCGCTGGCGTATGCAGACCGTCTGATCGATCTGCTTACCGCCATGGGCCGCGACTATTACCAGTTCGTGTCCATTGCCCCGCAGGAAAAACTGATGCAGTATTTCCGGGTGTCCATTCTGGCCGGTGTGGTGGTAACGGTGCCTGTGGCCTTTTACAACATCTACGCCTTTGCAAAGCCGGGTCTGAAAAAGAGCGAGAGCACCTTTTTCAAGCTGGTCATGCTGCTGGGTCTGATCCTGTTCTGCGTGGGCGTGCTGTTTGCCTATAAGCTCATGATGCCGTTCATGCTGCGGTTCCTCAGCACCGGCATCGAGGGTGCTGAGTACATCCAGACCACGACCAGTATCGAGAGCTACGTCAACCTCTGCCTGACCATGTTCATCATCTTTGGCTGCGTGTTCGAGATGCCGCTGATCACCATCATCCTTTCCAAGATGGGCATCATCAACCCGCAGATCCTCAAGCAGGTGCGCGGCGTAGCCATCGTGGTCATCTTCTTCATCGCTGCTGTGGTCACCCCGCCGGACATCGTGTCCCAGTGCATGGTAGCTATCCCCATGGTGCTGCTGTACTTTGTCAGCATCTTCCTGAGCGGCATCTTCTACAAGCCGCACGATACGGACGACGAGGACGAGGAAGAAGAGGAGAGCGAGGACTGATTCCGCTTCCGTTCCGGTTTTCATCAACTGAATCAAACGCCGCTGCACAGCCGTGCAGCGGCGTTTCTTGTTCGTACGGAACAAAAAAGCTGCCGCACAGCTTTGTGCAGCAGCCTATGAGAAAATAAAGGAGAAACGCAGGTTCAAAAAAGATTATTTGCCCAGATGCCAGATATCGCGGTCGTACTCGGCAATGGTGCGGTCAGAGGAGAACATGCCCGCCTTGGCAATGTTCACAAGGCACTTGCGCCGCCAGCCCATGGGGTCGCAGGCGTAATCGCTGAGGGCCTGTCCCTTGCGCACAACGTAGGCGTTGAAGTCCGGCAGGGTCTGGAACCAGTCCTTGTGGATCAGCTCATCGTGCAGGCGGGTCAGGTTCTCGGCATGGCCTGCCGCCAGCATCTCGGCGCCGGTCAGGAAGTCGATGGCCCGGCGGATGTTGGCATCACCCTCGTACCACTGGGCTGCGCAGTAATCCCCGGCAGCGTAGCGGTGGATGACCTGATCGGAGGTCTGGCCAAAGATATAGATATTCTCATCGCCTACCTGCTGGCTGATCTCCACATTGGCACCGTCCATGGTGCCCAGCGTCAACGCACCGTTCAGCATGAACTTCATGTTGCCGGTGCCGGAGGCCTCCTTGGAGGCAAGGCTGATCTGCTCGGACAGGTCGCAGGCCGGGATGAGTTTTTCGGCGGCGGTGACGTTGTAATTTTCCACAAAGACCACCTGCAGCCACCGGGATACCTCCGGGTCGGCGGCGATGACCTTAGAGAGGGTCAGCAGGGCGTGGATGATGTCCTTGGCAATGGTATAGGCCGGAGCGGCTTTGGCACCGAAGATGCTCACCAGCGGGACAGCAGGCAGGTGCCCGGCCTTGATCTCGTAGTACTGGTGGATGAGGTACAGCAGATTCAGCTGCTGACGCTTGTACTCATGCAGACGTTTGGACTGGATATCGAACACGGCCTCCGTGTTCACGGTGACGTTCTGGGTGTGCAGCAGCCAGTCGGCAAGAGCCTGCTTGTTTGCCTTTTTCACGGTGGCCAGCTCGCTGAGCACGGTCTCGTCGTCCGCAAAGGCCAGCAGCTTTTCCAGCTCTTCGGCATCCTTGCGGAAGCCGGAGCCGATGCGCTTTTCCAACTCAGCGGTCAGGGCCGGGTCGCATTCCAGCAGCCAGCGGCGGAAGGTGATGCCGTTGGTCTTGTTGTTGAACTTTTCCGGGTACAGCTCGTAGAAGCCGTGCAGCTCGGAGTTTTTCAGGATCTCGGTGTGGAGCGCCGCCACGCCGTTGGTGGAATGGGTGAAGTGGATGTCCATGTGGGCCATGTGCACCCGGTCGTCCTTGTCGATGATGGCAAGGCTCTCGTCCTTGGTGCGGGTGCGGGCCAGAGCATCCAGCTTTTCGATAATGGGCATCAGCTGGGGCACAACGGCATCCAGATAGGCGCGGGGCCACTTTTCCAGCGCCTCGGCCAGAATGGTGTGGTTGGTGTAGGCGCAGGTCTTGGTAACGATCTCCACGGCTTCGTCAAAGTCAATGCCTTTTTCACCCAGCAGCCGGATCAGCTCCGGGATGACCATGCTGGGATGGGTGTCGTTGATCTGGATGGCGGCATAGTCGGCCAGATCGTGGTAGTTGCAGCCCCGGGCGGCACATTCGGCCAGAATGAGCTGGGCACCGGCAGAGACCATCAGATACTGCTGGTAGACCCGCAGATAGCGGCCTGCTTCGTCGGAGTCGTCCGGGTAGAGGAAGAGGGTCAGGTTCTTGTCGATGGCGGTCTTGTCGAACGCGATGCCGTCGTGGACGATGCTCTCGTCGATGGTGTCCAGATCGAACAGGTTCAGGGTATTGGTACGGCCCTCGTAGCCGGTGACGGCCAGCTTGTACAGCCGGGCGGTGTATTCTTTGCCTGCCAGCTCCACCGGATAGGTGACGTCGGTCTTTTCGGCCCAGCTGTGGGCGGTCAGCCACGGGTCGGGCTTTTCATTCTGGACGCCGTCCTCAAAGGACTGGTGGAACAGTCCGAAGTGATACCGCAGACCCACACCGTCGCCGGGCAGGCCCAGCGTTGCGAGCGAGTCCAGAAAACAGGCCGCCAGACGGCCCAGACCGCCGTTGCCCAGAGAAGGTTCCGGCTCCACCTCTTCGATGTCCGACAGGCGCTTTCCGGCAGCAGCCAGTGCATCGCGGGCTTCCTTGTACAGACCCAGATTGATGAGGTTGTTGGACAGCAGCTTGCCGATGAGAAATTCGGCACTGATATAGTACAGCTTGCGACCGGTGACGGGCTGTACACGGTCTGCGCTCTTCTGCCGGACAAGTTCCAGCAGAGCGAGGTACAGCTCCTGATCCGTGCAGTCGGCCAGCGGCTTGCCCGTAAGATTCTGTAAGGTCTCGGTGAAGTTCATAAACGGATCCTCCTTTGCTACGGAAAACAGGTTTGACATCTGCAATTCAAGATATACCACATAAAACAATCAAAATCTTGCCTTAAAAGTGCAAACTATGGTACAATCCTATCATCAGGAGGTGAGACGATGCAAAATTGGGCTTCTTTGCAGGAAACCAAGCAGCACGGTGCCGTGCGGTTCCCATTCAATCTGTATCCCTGCACCATCCCGGGGGATTTCCCGCAGGTGGCGCTCCACTGGCAGGAGAGCATGGAGCTGGTCTTTGTCAAGCGCGGTGCGGGGCTGGTGCAGGTGGGCGCTGTGTCTTATCTGGCCCGCATGGGGGACATCTTCGTTTTTACGCCCGGCACCCTCCACGCCCTGCGGCAGGCAGAAGGGCAGTCCATGGAATACGAGAATCTCATCTTTGAGCTGGAGCTTCTGGGCGGCGCAGAGGACCTTTGCGCCGAGAAATACCTGCTTCCGCTCCAGAGCGGGCGGCTGTCGCTGCCTGTCCGTCTGACCCCAAACGATTTGTGCTATCTTCAGGCTGCCGCCTGTCTGCGGGAGGTGGAAGAGGCCAGCCGCTCGAAGCTCCCCGGCTATGAGCTGCTGGTCAAGGGGGCGCTGCTGCGCTTTCTGGCCCTGCTCATTGCACAGGGAAAACAGCAGCCCCCCGCAGAGACTGCCGACACCCAGCGGCTGAAAACCGTTCTGCAATGGCTCTCGGCCCATTATGCCGAGGCGCTTCGGGTCGCCGATGCTGCCGGGGTCTGCTCCTTCAGCGCCAGCCACTTCATGCGGTGGTTCCGGCAGATGACGGGGCAGAGCTTCATCGCTTTTCTGAACGAATACCGCCTGAACGCCGCCGCCGAAGCGCTGCAAACCACGGATGAGACCATCCTGACCATCGCCTCCCGGTGCGGGTTTGAAAATCTCTCTTATTTCAATCGGGCCTTCAAGGCACACTTCGGTATGACACCACGGGAATATCGGAAAAAATAAAAAAATCGGAGAGAGCAGGCCAGCTGAAAAAAATCATCCGCGATAAGATCTCACGAGGTCCAAACCGTTCATGAGAAACGATCGCGGATGATTTTTTTGCTATAAGATCAGACCTCCGGCGGCGGGCAGCAGCTCTCCCGCTGGATGAGCTGGTGCGGCACGATGATCTTGGTGGCCAGAAGGTTCGGGTTTTCAATGTGGTTGATGGTCTGGCTGGCCGCTTCCATGCCAAGCTGATAGGGATTGACGTCCACGGTTGTCAGCGGCGGATTGGTGATGCGGGAGAACAGCGAGTTGTTGAAGGATACGATGGACAGATCTTTCGGGATGCGCAGGCCCAGCTTGTTGCAGAACTGTTCCAGTACCACCGCAAGAATGTCATCGCTGACCAGAACCGCTGTAGGGCGGTCAGGAGCGGTAAGCAGCGCTTTCAGGGCAGGTTCATAGGAATCATTCAGGGTATCGATCTCCACGCAGTCCCCTTCGCGCGGGGTGATGCCGTGCTTAAGCAGAGACATCTGATAGCCGCGTTTCCGCTCGGCAGAAAACAGCATGGCATTGCTGACCCCAAAATAGGCGATGCGGCGATGTCCCATCTCGTAGAGATAGTCGGTTGCTTCCTCGCCCGCCAGTGCGTTGTCGTTGTCGATATAGATGGTCTGATTGGCCGACTGCGCTGCCTTGCCCACGATAACGTGAAGCAGACCCTCGCTGCGCAGATAGGCAGCCACCGGACAATCTTTTTTGGAGTAGAGCAGGATGAATCCATCGGCCTGTGTGTTGGCTACCATGCTCTGGATGGCATCCAATACTTCGGCATCGTCCTCGCCGGTGATGACGGTGTTTACATAACGGCGCTGGTTGCAGAACTGCCCGATGCCCCGGATGATCTCCAGATGAAAGGCATTTTCATATACGTCCCGCTGGGAAGAAGGCAGGATGATGCCGATGGTCTTGGAAAATGCTTCTGACGGTTCGGCCTCAAAATTTGGTTCATAGCCCATCTGCGCCATGATGCGGCGGATGCGTTCTTTTGTGTCCCGGCTGATGGATGGGCTGTCCTTGCAGGTGCGGGAGACCGTGGACGGCGAAACGCCCGCAGCGGCCGCAATATCTTTGATCGTAACTGCCATGCTCTGAATCCCCTTTCTGATATCTCTATTGTAAAGGGCTTTGCACGCAAAGTCAACGTTTGCGTGCTCGTTTGCGCAAATCGCGCAACGGTGTTGCTGAAAAGGTTCGACATTTTCAACAAAAATCGCTTACGACAATATACAAAATGCAGAAAAGCGTTCTGCATCTCAAAAAGCTCTTGTAAAATTTGCGAAAACGAGTTATTCTTATTGCGCAATTTAACGCAATTGTAGCGCAACGATTGCGTAACGCAATGCAAAGAGAAACCAAGGAGGAAAATCATGACAACAATAACACATTCTGCTGTTGTGACAGCACCTTTCAGCGGCAAGCTTGTACCGCTGAGCAGTGTCCCGGATGAGACATTCGCCAGCGGCGTTCTGGGCGAAGGCATCGCCATTGAACCGTCCGATGGACTGTTCTGCAGCCCTGTGAGCGGCACAGTGGAGAGCATCGCAGAGACCAGGCACGCTATCGGCTTTGCCGGGGACAATGGGCTGGAAATCCTGGTCCATGTGGGTCTGGAAACGGTCGGTCTGAAGGGCGAGGGCTTTGAGATTCTGGTCAAGGAGGGCGACACCGTCAAGGAGGGTCAGCCCGTGGCCAAGGTAGACCTTGACCTCATCCGGGCGCGCGGCCTGAACACCATCACGTCCATCGTCCTGACCGGCGGCGCAGACGATATGGAGCTGAACTGTGCCGAGGGGATCGCGGCGGCAGGCAAGACGCCGGTGCTGACCCTGACGTCCAAAGAGGCACAGCCCGCCGAGGCAGCGGAAGCGGCACCTGCGGCCAAAGAGGCCAGCGCAGAGAAGCCGAAAAAGAAGAGCTTCATCAACTTCGACTTTTTGCAGAAGCTGGGCAAAGTTCTGATGACCGTCATCGCCGTCATGCCCGCCGCCGGTCTGATGATCAGTCTGGGCAAGCTGGTGCAGATGGGCGGCGGCGACATTGCGGCGGTCATGACCATCGGCACCACCATGGAGAACATCGGCTGGGCTGTCATCAACAATCTGCACATCCTCTTCGCCGTGGCCATCGGCGGCAGCTGGGCAAAAGAACGCGCAGGCGGTGCCTTTGCGGCTGTGCTGGCCTTTGCGCTCATCAATGTCATCACCGGCAACATCTTCGGCGTCACCAGCGCCATGCTGGAAGACCCCAACGCCGTGACCCACACCCTGTTCGGGCAGGAGATCGCCGTCAACGGCTACTTCACCTCCGTGCTGGGCGCACCGGCGCTGAACATGGGCGTGTTCGTGGGTATCATCGCCGGTTTTGTGGGCGGCGTGGCTTACAATAAATACTACAACTTCCGCAAGCTGCCGGATGCGCTGGCTTTCTTCAACGGCAAGCGCTTCGTGCCTATGGTGGTCATTGTTTACTCGGTGGTCATTTCCATCGTGCTGTCGCTGTTCTGGCCTGTGGTGCAGACCGGCATCAATAACTTCGGCATCTGGATCGCCAACTCTTCCGAGACTTCTCCCATTCTGGCTCCGTTCATCTATGGTACGCTGGAGCGTCTGCTGCTGCCCTTCGGTCTGCATCACATGCTGACCATCCCCATGAACTACACCTCCTTCGGCGGCACCTACACCATCGCCACCGGCGTCAACGCGGGCAGTCAGGTGTTTGGTCAGGACCCGCTGTGGCTGGCATGGGCCAACGACCTCATCAACTTCAAAAAGGCCGGCGATATGACCGCTTACAACAACCTGCTGGCTACTGTCACCCCCGCCCGCTTCAAGGTGGGTCAGATGATCGGTGCTACCGGTCTGCTGCTGGGCATTGCACTGGCCATGTTCCGCCGGGTAGATGCCGACAAGCGTGCAAACTATAAGTCCATGTTCATCTCCACCGCACTGGCTGTGTTCCTCACCGGCGTCACCGAGCCGCTGGAATTCATGTTCATGTTCTGTGCTATGCCGCTGTACATCGTGTACGCACTGCTGCAGGGCTGCGCTTTCGCCATGGCGGGCATCATCCATCTGCGTCTGCACTCCTTCGGCAATCTGGAGTTCATCACCCGCATCCCCATGTCCCTGCAGGCGGGTCTGGGCGGCGATATCATCAACTTTGTGATCTGTGTCGTGGCGTTCTTTGTCATCGGCTACTTCGTGGCCTACTTCATGATTGGCAAACTTCAGCTGGCGACGCCGGGCCGTCTGGGCAACTACACCGATGACAACGCGGACGATTCTGCCGCCGCCGCAAAGACCGAGAAGAAGGCCGACAAAAAGGCTGACAACGGTCAGGCCGAGCGCATTATCGCCCTGCTGGGCGGCCGGGAGAACATCGTGCTGGTGGATGCCTGCATGACCCGTCTGCGCGTTACCGTAAAAGACCCTGCCAAGGTGGCCGACCTTGCCGCATGGAAGGCCGAGGGTGCCCTGAGCCTGCTGGTGAAGGGCGACGGCATTCAGGCCGTGTACGGCCCCAAGGCAGACGTTCTGAAATCTGACATCAACGATATTCTGTAAAAAACTATGAAACTGCTGACATTGAATACCCACAGCCTTATCATCCCGGAGCATGAGGCAAAGCGGGAGATTTTTGTAGACTTCATCGCAAAGGAGCAGCCGGAGGTGTTCGCCCTGCAGGAGGTGAACCAGACCGCCGCTGCGCCGCTGCTGGCAGAGGCTCCGGCGGGGTACTACCCCTGCCCCGGCAATATGGTGCTGCTGAAAGCGGACAACCACGCCGCAGCCGTGGCAAAAATGCTGGAAGCGCGGGGCGTGCACTATTATTGGAGCTGGCTTCCGGCAAAGGTGGGCTACGACATTTACGATGAGGGCGCGGCGGTGTTCAGCCGTGCGCCCATCACCGACGCCGAAAACCTGCTGCTGAGCCAGATCAATGATTACAACAACTGGAAGACCCGCCGCACGCTGGGCGTCTGTGCAGGAGACGTCTGGTATTATACGGTGCATCTGGGCTGGTGGAAGGACGAAGTAGAACCTTTCGCCCCCCAGTGGGAAAAGCTTTCAAAGGCGGCGGGCGCAAAAAAGACCGCCTTTCTGCTGGGCGACTTCAACAGTGAAGCCGATGTGCGGGGCGAGGGCTACGACCTTGTGCTGGGCAGCGGCTGGCAGGATACCTACCGCCTTGCACAGCAGCGGGACGCGGGCTACACGGTGGTGGAAGCCATTGATGGCTGGCGGGATGCCCCGGATGCTGCGGCCAAAAAGCGCATCGACCAGATCTGGTGCTCCAAGGCGGTGGCTGTCAAGAGCAGCCGGGTGGTGTTTGGCGGCCTGCAGGAGCCGCAGGTGTCTGACCATGCCGGTGTTATGATCGAGTTATAAAGGAAGGGAAATGAAGATGCAGAGAAGTGCAGGCATTTTGCTGCCCATCAGCAGTCTGCCGTCCCCTTACGGCATCGGCTGCTTTTCGCAGGAAGCATACGACTTTGTGGACTGGCTCAGGGAAGCCGGGCAGACCTATTGGCAGATTTTACCGCTGGGTGTGACCAGCTACGGCGACAGCCCCTATCAGAGCTTTTCCGCTTTTGCGGGCAACCCCTATTTCATCAGTCTGGACGCACTAGTGGAGGAAGGGGTGCTGACCGCCGCCGAGTGCAAAAAGGCAAACTTTGGCCGCAAGGCAGATGACATTGATTACAGCCGCCTGTATACCGAGCGCGGCCGTCTGCTGCGGCTGGCGTACTCCCGCAGCGACATCGGCCACAACGAAGCGTTTACGGCATTCTGCGAGAAAAACAAGTGGTGGCTGGACGATTTTGCCCTGTTCATGGCGGTAAAGGACCGCTTTGAGGGCAAGCCGTGGATCGAGTGGGCAGAGGATATCCGTCTGCGCTGGCAGCCCGCCATGGACTACTACCGCCGGGAGCTGTACTTTGAGGTGGAGTACTACAAGTATCTTCAGTTCAAGTTCGACGAGCAGTGGCGCAAGCTGAAAGCCTACGCCAACAGCAAGGGCATCCAGATCATCGGCGACATTCCCATCTATGTGGCGCTGGATTCGGCAGACGCTTGGGCAAACCCGGGGCTGTTCCAGCTGGATAAGGACAATATTCCCACGGCGGTGGCGGGCGTTCCCCCGGATGGTTTCTCCCCCACCGGTCAGCTGTGGGGCAACCCGCTCTACCGCTGGGAAGCCCACCGCGAAACCGGCTATCAGTGGTGGATCACCCGGCTGTGGTACTGCTTCGAGCTGTACGATGTGGTGCGCATCGACCACTTCCGCGGCTTTGATGAGTATTTCTCCATCCCCTACGGCAGCGAGACGGCGGTGGACGGCCACTGGGAAAAAGGCCCCGGCATCGAGCTGTTCCGCGCCGTGGAGCAGGCGCTGGGCAAGCGGGAGATCATTGCCGAGGATCTCGGCTATATGAGCGACACTGTGCGGCAGCTGGTGCGGGACAGCGGCTTCCCCGGTATGAAGGTGCTGGAATTTGCCTTTGACTCCCGCGATACCGGCAGCGCCAGCGACTACCTGCCCCACAACTACCCGGTGAACAGCGTGGCCTATACCGGCACCCATGACAACGAGACGCTGGCATCCTGGTACCAGACCATCTCGGACGCCGAGCGCGCCATGGTGCGGGATTACCTGTACGACTACGCCACCCCGGACGAGCAGCTTTATAAAAGCATGATCGCCCTGATCCTGCGCAGCGCAGCGGCAAGGTGCATCATCCCCATGCAGGACTGGCTGGGGCTGGATAACACCGCCCGCATCAATAAGCCCTCCACCGTAGGTCAAAACTGGCGCTGGCGGCTGAAAAAGACCCAGCTGACCAAGAAGCTCCAAAAAGAGATCTGCCAGCTGACCACCCGCTATGGTCGGATGAACTGGGCATGAGCGTAAAAGAACTCAATACAAAGGGCAGGGCAGCCTGTGGGCTGCCCTGCCCTTTGTTGCGGAGTGCCCCTTGGCAAACCGGACGGGATTGCGCTATAATAGAGCCGTAACAGTTCCACAAAGGTGTGGTAAGGGAGGTGCGGCCATGATCCGGGTGGCGATCGTAGAGGACGACGCGGAGGTACAGGGGGTATTGCAGGAGTATGTCCGGCGGTATACCCGGCAGTACGGGACAGAGTTTGAAGTGACGGTCTTTGCGGACGGGGTGGACATTCTGGAGGATTACCGCGCGGTCTACGATATTATTTTTCTGGATGTGGAGATGAAGCATCTGGACGGCATGACCACGGCAGAGCGCATCCGGCAGATGGATGCAGACGTCATCCTGATCTTCATCACCAATATGGCGCAGTACGCCATCCGGGGTTACTCGGTGGGAGCGCTGGACTATGTGCTGAAGCCGGTGCCCTACTTTGCCTTTTCGCAGCAGCTGCTCAAGGCCGTTTCCCGGCTGGAAAAGCGGGCAAAGCGCTACCTGACCGTGCCGGTGGAGGGCGGGCTGCGGCGGCTGGACACCGCCAGCATCTATTATCTGGAAAGCGAGGGGCACCGGGTGCACTTTTACACCGATGAGGGCGATTTTTCTGCCCCCGGCGCTCTCAAGGCCTTTGAGGAAAAGCTGGCAGACTGCCCCTTTGCCCGCTGCAACAGCGGCTACCTTGTCAATCTGGCACAGGTGCGGGAGCTGCGGCAGAGCACCGTACAGGTGGGCCCCTGCGAGCTGCAGGTCAGCCGTCCCAAGCGCAAGGCCTTTCTTGCCGCCCTGACCGACTACATCGGAGGTGAAGGCTCATGACCGCGCTGCCGGATATCCCCCGGCTGTACACCGCCCTTGCCGAGTGTCTGTCGGTACTGCTGGTCACACCGGCGCTTGCACCCCGCTTTTCCAAGGCAGTTACCGTGGGTGTCACCCTGCTGTGGGCGGCGGTGCTGTCTGCCTTTCTGGGGCTGACGGGAGATGTGCCCGGCGGGCTCTGGATCCCCTGCATGGCAGCGGCCATCGGGCTTTCTTACTTATATTTATGGGGTGTGTGGAGCATCACCCTGCTGGAGGCCGGGTATCACTGCGCCCGGGCGTTTATTCTGGCAGAGCTTGCCGCCAGCGTGGAGTGGCAGCTGCACTGCGCCCTCTGGCCCGCCCGCAGCGCATGGGGGGCGCTGTCTCTGCTGCTGCTGGCGCTGGTGTACGGGGCGCTGTTCGGGGGAATGTGCTATTGGCTGCACATCAGCCCCCAGCCTGCCGGGCATCTGCAGATCAGCGGCAGCGCCGCCCTGACGGCGGTCATGCTGGCGCTGACCGCCTTTGCGGTGAGCAATCTGGGCTTTCTGCCGGGCAGCGATATCAACATGAGCATCTTTTCCATCCGCACACTGGTGGATTTTTCCGGCGTGTTGATCCTGACCGTGCAGCACGAGCAGCTGCGGGAGAACGCTTTGCACAGCGAGCTTGCCGCTATGGACGAGGTGCTGCACCGCCAGTACGAGCAGTACAAGCGCAGCAAGGAGGGCATCAACCTCATCAACCGGCGGTACCATGAACTGAAAGTCCAGCTTGCCCGCATCCGGGAGGAGCAGGACCAGACCAAGCAGAACGCCGCCATTGCCGCCATGGAGCAGAACATCCGCCAGTACGAGGCCGAGAACAAGACTGGCAACCCGGTGCTGGATACCCTGCTCACCGCCAAAACCATGGAATGCCAGCAGGAGAATATCACCATCACCAGCGTGGCGGACGGCAGGATGCTGGGCTTTCTCACCATCCGGGAGCTGTGCACCATCGTGGGCGTGGCGCTGGACAACGCCATTGCCGCCGTGCGCGCCGAGCCGGACCCCGAAAAGCGGCTCATCAAGGTGGCGGTGTACAGTCAGGGCGGTTTTGCCATGCTGCGGTTCGAGCACTATACAGAGACTGCCCCCGCACTGGATGCGGACGGTCTGCCGCAGGGGACCGACTTGAAAAGCGTCCGCACCACCGTCGGGCAGCACGGCGGCAGCATGACGCTGCACTGGGAAAACAACTGGTGCACCCTGCGGATCTTATTTCCGCTGCCCCAAAAGCAATAATATTTTTACGGCAGGTATCCCCTGCCGTTTTTTGTTGTCTGGCAGGGTGCACAAATATAACGCGGCAATATTTGTATATTAGCACAATAAAATTTGAAACCTTATTGTAACTTTTGCAAATTGTGCGTTCAAAGCGACAGTTTATGAACAAATTGAAAATTCTCCGGCAATTTCTGGTATCATAAAGTCAAGCTGGCAGGGGCGTCCCCTGCCGTTGTCCGATTCGACAAAACAAGGAGGAGAAAACTATGTTGTCCATCAATATGGATGACGTCATCAAGGTTCTCAACTCGATCAAATCGCAGTTGATCGGCTTTGGTGTCGTAGCAGTTCTGCTGATCGCAGTCATGATCGCCTGCCGTAAGCAGAGCAAGTCCAAAAAGTATCTGATCCGCTGGCAGGCGGGTCTGGGCATGGTGCTGGCGCTGGCTATCACCGTGAACCTGATCCTGACCGGCCCCATGTACTCCATGGTCACCCTTGCCACCGGCGGCGGCAAGGTCAGCGAGGAGAACGTGGCATCCGCTACCCAGCTGTGCGAGGACATTGCCGATGAGGGCATCGTCCTGCTGGATAACGACGGCACCCTGCCCATGGCAAAGAACAGCAAGCTGAACGTCTTTGGCTGGGCTTCCACCAACCCCTGCTACGGCGGCACCGGTTCCGGTGCACTGTCCGATGCTTATCCCACCGTCACCCTGCTGGAGGGTCTGAAGAATGCCGGCTTTGAGCTGAACACCGAGCTGAGCGACTTCTACACCTCCTACCGTGCAGACCGCCCGGTGGTGGGCATGTTCTCTCAGGACTGGACCCTGCCGGAGCCGGAGGCTGCACAGTACACCGACGAGATGATGAACAACGCCAAGGCTTTCTCCGATACCGCCATGGTAGTCATCACCCGCGTGGGCGGCGAGGGCGCTGACCTGCCCACCGATGTGTCTCAGGTCACTTACGACGCAGGCCACAGCTACAACGACTTTGAGCCCGGCGACCACTACCTGCAGCTGTCCAAGACCGAGAAGGACATGATCGATCTGGTCTGCAAGAACTTTGATAAGGTCGTTGTGGTCTACAACGGCGCCAACGCCATGGAACTGGGCTGGGTCAAGGATTACAGCCAGATCAAGAGTGTTGTCTGGTGCGCAGGCACCGGTCAGAGCGGCTTCAACGCACTGGGCTCCATCCTCTGCGGTGATGTGAACCCCTCCGGCCGTACCATCGATACCTTCGTGTACGACCTGACCCAGACCCCCACCGCAAACAACTTTGGCAACTTCAACTACACCAACATGGATGAGTTCAAGGCTAATTCCTTTGGTGCTGATACCATCCCCGCCTTTGTCAACTATGTTGAGGGCATCTATGTCGGCTACAAGTTCTACGAGACTGCTGCCGCAGAGGGTCTGATCGACTACGACAAGACTGTGGTGTACCCCTTCGGCCGCGGCCTGAGCTACACCACCTTCACCCAGAGCCTGAACAGCGTCACCGAGGCTGATGGCACCATCACCGTAGATGTCACCGTCACCAACACCGGTTCTGCCTCCGGCAAGGAGGTCGTGGAGGTCTACTATAATCCTCCGTACACCAACGGCGGCATTGAGAAGGCTTCTGCAAACCTGATCGGCTTTGCAAAGACTTCCGAGCTGGCTCCCGGCGCTTCCGAGAACGTCACCGTTACCTTCAAGGCCGAGGATATGGCCTCCTACGACACCTACGGCAAGGGCTGCTATGTGCTGGAAAAGGGCGATTACGTCATCAGCATCAACGCCGACTCCCACACCGTTCTGGACTCCAAGGTCTACAATGTGGCTTCCGACATCGTCTACGACGCTTCCAACAAGCGTGAGAGCGATGTGGAGGTCGCCGACAACAAGTTCGACTTTGCCGAGGGCAATGTGACCTACCTGTCCCGCGCCGACGGCTTTGCCAACTACGCCGAAGCTACCGCTGCTCCCGCAGACTTTGAGCTGCCGGCAGAGGCTAAGGCAACCTTCTACAACAACTCCAACTGGAACCCCGAGGACTTCAACAACGCCGACGATGTGGCTCCCACCACCGGTGCCAAGAACGGCCTGAAGCTGAAGGACATGGTGGGCGTGGATTACAACGACGCCCAGTGGGATGCCTTCCTCGATCAGCTGACCGTTGCTGATATGGACAGCCTGATCGCTCTGGGCGGCTACCAGTCCGTTGCCGTTTCCTCTATTGGTAAGGTTCAGGCCATCGACTGCGACGGCCCCGCCTCCATCAACAACAACTTCACCAAGCAGGGCTCCATCGGCTTCCCCTCCGCTGTGATGATCGCAGCGACCTGGAACACCGATCTGGCACATGACTTCGGCACCTCCATCGGCAAGATGGCGGACGACATGGACGTTTCCGGCTGGTACGCACCGGCTATGAACATCCACCGCTCCGCTTTCGCAGGCCGTAACTTCGAGTATTACTCTGAGGACGGCGTGCTGTCCGGCGCAATGGCTGCCAACGCTATCATGGGCTCTCAGGAGCAGGGCGTCTACGCCTTCATGAAGCACTTCGCCCTGAACGATCAGGAGACCAACCGCTGCGGCATGCTCTGCACCTGGTCCAGCGAGCAGGCCATCCGCGAGATCTACCTCAAGCCCTTCGAGCAGTGCATCAAGGCAGCTGACTGCCATGCCGTCATGTCCTCCTTCAACTACATCGGCAACACCTACGCCGGTAACTGCGATGTACTGCTGAACAAGGTCCTGCGCGGCGAGTGGGGCTTTGTGGGCATGGTGCTGACCGACTACTACGGTGTGTACGGCTATCAGGATTCTGACCGCCTGATCCGCAACGGCGGCGACTTCTGCCTGGTCAACTACGACACCGAGACCAACCACCTGACCGATACCACCAGCGCTACTGCTCTGGTGTCTGCACGTCAGGCCTGCAAGAACATCCTGTACACTGTGGCAAACTCCCGTGCTTACTACCCCGAGAACCTGAACCCCGGTATGCCCGGTTGGGAAAAGGTGATGATCGGTGTGGACGTTGTACTGGCAGCCGCTCTGATCGCACTGGAAGTTCTGGTGGTCAAAAAGGGCTATGCAAAGCGCAAGGAAGAGGAAGTCAACGCCTGATTCTAGGTAAGACGCTCTGAACGGATGCAGCACCTGAACTGAAACCAGATAAAAGGCCCGCTGCGTAAAAACAGCGGGCCTTTTCTGGATTTGAAAAGGCAAAGAGGAAAATGCCATGAAACATACAGATATCATCAACAGCCTGAGTCTGGAACAAAAATGCGCCCTGCTGAGCGGCGGCACGGTGTTCACCACCCGGGCGCTGCCGGGCAAGGGCATCCCGGCCATTACCCTGTCGGACGGCCCCAACGGCGTGCGCAAGCAGGCCGGTGCGGCGGATCATCTGGGTCTGAACCCCAGTGTGCCCGCCACCTGCTTCCCCACCTCGGCCACCGTTGCCAACAGCTGGGACCCGGCACTGGGCGAGGCTGTGGGCGCAGCCATGGGCGAAGAAGCAGCGGCACAGGGCGTGTCGGTGCTGCTGGGCCCCGGCCTGAACATCAAGCGCAGCCCGCTGTGCGGCCGCAACTTTGAGTATTTCTCGGAGGACCCCTACCTTGCCGGTAAGATGGCGGCGGCCTACGTCCGCGGCATCCAGAAAAACGGCATTGCCGCCTGCCCCAAGCACTTTGCCGTGAACAGTCAGGAGCTGCGCCGCATGGCCTCGGATTCCATTGTGGACGAGCGCACCCTGCGGGAAATTTACCTGACCGGCTTCGAGATGGTGGTCAAGGAGGCGCAGCCCAAGACCATCATGTCTGCCTATAACCTTGTCAACGGCACCTACGCCAACGAGAACGCCCACCTGCTTATGGATATCCTGCGCAGGGACTGGGGCTTTGACGGCGCAGTGGTCACCGACTGGGGCGGCAGCAACGACCACGCCTTGGGCGTAAAGAACGGCTCTACGCTGGAAATGCCCGCCCCCGGCGGGGACGCCGTCCGGGAGCTGATGAAAGCGGTGCAGACCGGCAAGATCACCGAGGCGGACGTGGACGCCCGACTGGACGAGCTGCTGGAGCTGGTGTTCACCACCAAGGCGGCGGTGGACACCGCACCCGGCAAGTTCGATGCCGACGCCCACCACGCACTGGCACGCCGGGCTGCTGCCCAGAGCATCGTGCTGCTGAAGAACGAAAACAGCCTGCTGCCCCTTGCAAAGGGGGAAAAGGTGGCGGTCATCGGCGACTTTGCCGAGACCCCCCGCTATCAGGGTGCAGGCTCCAGCGCCGTCAACTCCATCAAGGTGGATTCCTTCTTGGACTGCCTTGCCGAAAGCGGCCTGAACAGCGTCGGCTACGCCAAGGGTTTTGACCGGCAGGGCAAGCCCGACGAGGCGCTGAAGGCCGAGGCGGTGCTGCTGGCAAAGAACGCCAATGTGGTGCTGCTGTGCATGGGTCTGGACGAGATCAAGGAGAGCGAGGGCATCGACCGCGCCGACATGAAGCTGGCCGAAAACCAGCTGGAGCTGCTGGCCGCCGTGGCGGCGGCAAACCCCAACGTGGTGGTGCTGCTGAGCGCAGGCTCCTCGCTGGAAAGCGCATGGGTCAAGGACTGCAAGGCGCTGGTCTACGGCTGCTTGGGCGGTCAGGCCGGTGCGGGCGCACTGGTCGAGGTGCTCACCGGCGCGCAGAACCCCTGCGGCAAGCTGGCTGAGACTTGGGCGCGCCGCTACGCCGACACCCCCGCAAAGGAGCATTTCGGCGGCGACGGCCCCACTGTGGAGTACCGCGAGGGTCTGTATGTGGGCTACCGCTACTACGACACTGCCGGTGTGCCCACCGCCTTCCCCTTCGGCTACGGCCTGAGCTATACCAGCTTTGCGTACAGTGACCTGAAAGCAGACGAAAAGGGCGTGACCCTGACCGTCACCAACACCGGCAGCTGTGCCGGTGCCGAGGTGGTGCAGCTCTATGTGGCAAAGCCGGATGCAAAAGTTTTCCGCCCCGTCAAGGAGCTGAAGGGCTTTACCAAGGTGCAGCTGGAAGCCGGAGAGAGCAAGACCGTCACCATCCCACTGGACGACAAGGCATTCCGCTACTGGAACGTCAAGACCGACCGCTGGGAGGTGGAGGGCGGCAGCTATCAGCTGCTGGTGGGCGCTTCCAGTGCCGACATCCGCCTGACTGCCGCTGTCACGGTGGCGGGCACCGGCGCACCCGACCCCTATGCGGGCAAAAATCTGGAGCATTACCGCACTGCGCAGGTGCAGAAGGTGCCGGACGCGGAGTTTGAAGCGCTGCTGGGCCGTCCCATCCCGGAGAACAAGGTACACATCGACCGCAATATGACGCTGGGCGAGATGGGACACGGACGCAGCCCCATCGGCTGGCTGGCGGCTGCGGTACTGGGCACCCTGCTGCGCCGCAGCATCAAAAAGGACAAGCCCGACCTGAACATCCTGTTCCAGTACAATATGCCTCTGCGGGCGCTGGCCAAAATGACCAACGGCGCTATCAGCATGGGCATGGTGGACGGCATCGTGATGGAGCTGCAGGGCTTCTGGATCATCGGTCTTGTGCGGGTGATCGTGGAGGCCGTGAAGAACCTCGTGCTGAACAGCCGCATGGAAGAGCGCTTGAAAAACAGCTGAAAGGAAGCAGGCTATGAATTTCTGGAATAACTTTGCGGCAAAGCACCCCGCCGCTGCCAAGTGGGTGCGCGAGGGCGGCCTGTTCGTCATCGTGTCCAACCTCATCACGGTGTTCAAGTACCTGCTGCTGCAATTCCTGCCCAAGGCCTTTGCAAGCCTGCCGGTGGTGGATTTCGGCTGGCCGGGCATTGACATTACCCTGTTCGGCGAGACCTTCAAGTGGAACATCCTCGGCTACGATGCCGCTCACGGCGGTCTGCCCTACTTCTGCGCCTACATGATCGCCATGGTCATCGGCGAGTGCATCAACTTCCCCATCCAGCGCAATTTTGTGTTCCGCAGCAAGGGAAATCTGGCAAAACAGATCGGCTGGTATGTGCTGGCGTTCTGCGTCATTACCTGCATCGTCAACTCCATCAACTGCATCTGGGTGGCGGTGGCCGGTCTGCTGGTACCGGACTTCATCTACAACATCGGCACCACCGTGCTCAACGGCGGCATCTCTATGGTCATCTTCTTCTTTGTGAATAAGATCATCTTCCCGGAGGGCGAAAAAGCCGCCAAATAATAAGCCATCTTCTTCATTTTCTTCTTTTCATCATAAGCCAAAAGGGCTGCTCCGTTACCCGGGGCAGCCCTTTTGGTTTGGGGGAGAGAACCCTCTCAGTCACGCCTGACGGCGTGCCAGCTCCCCCGAAAGGGGGAGCTTTATTGGCGCCGACCGGAAGATGCAAAAAGCTCCCCCTTCGGGGGAGCTGGCGAACGCAGTGAGCCTGAGAGGGTTCGTCTCTCCGGGGAGCTGGCATCGCGCAGCGATGACTGAGGGGGTGCCTGCCGCAGCCATCTTATTTTTGTTTTTTCTGCACAAAATGTTCTGCGGGCAGGGTTTTTCTCTTGACAAGCGGGCAAATGTTTCGTACTATATTTAGTAGTATGGAATCAAAGACGCTGTACGCAGGTTTCAGTGTGACCCTGTACCCGTTTCAGGCAAAGCGTGCCTGTTTGATATAAAATGGAACCGTAAAGAGAAAAGCCGTATGCTTTTGCCCGTGCCGCCGGTTTTGGGCGGTGCGTATGGTTTTGGTGTCACTTTTTGCATTGAAAGCTCTTTCTATATCATTGCCCGTATCCTGCTGCGCAGCGTCTCCTGCTTTTAATTTTGCATTGAATTGAAACAAAGGAGAGTGAACGCAATGACCGCGATCGGAGTGATCGTGGCCTTGATCGTTGCTGTTGTCGGTGTGGCTGCGGGCTATTTTATTGGTTACAACAACCGTAAAAAGACCGCCGAAGCCCAGATCGGCAGCGCCGAGGCCGAGGCGACCCGGCTGGTGAACGAAGCGATCA
>OGHB01000238.1_pt1 | contig 38053 bp, 32 predicted proteins | sample 1571451 | NCBI WGS metagenome assembly OGHB01 (sample SAMEA2582071, study PRJEB24529) | metagenome | biome: Human gut stool | place: China | collected 2011
TTCCTTGCAACTTGTTTCCAAGCATTTGCATTGCTTCGTTAAAGTTCATTGTGCCTCCTCCATTTTTCCATCGTGAAAATGAATATATCTTTTCAAATATCCATTTATAAAGGCTTTCCTATCTCCTATTTATCACTCATTATTTCTATTCTACCACAATTCCGAGAGCGTGGAAATAGAAAGTTTTCCGGGCTGATTTCCGACTTTATGGATATACGGGGCGGGCGGTCATTTAGGTGTAGACTTATCTTAGTTCATCGATGAGCCGCACCTTGAAAAATGAATGACCGTCCGAAAAGGAATACCCCGGCAGGGGAAGCACCGCTACGAGCCACTTCGGGACAAAATGTCCCGAAGTCCGGGGAGCGTGCCAACGCCGGAACACGCCGCAGAAATGGGGCAGGAAGCTTTTTCGGGGAGAACGGCAAAGGAAAAATGGAGGGAACACATGAGAGAGAACCCATATAAACGACTGCCGCCCATAGAGCGCAAGCAGGACGGTTCCCTTTACCGCATGACACCGGCACAGAGGAAACAGGCAAACGCCCTGATCCGCCGGGAGTGCTGCTGTTATGAGGACGGGAACTGTATGCTCCTTGACGATGGGGACACCCACACTTGCCCCCAAACCGTTTCTTTCTCGGTCTGCTGTAAGTGGTTCCGCTGGTCGGTCTTGCCGCAAATCGGGACGCTGGAAGCGGAGATTTTCCGGGATAAGGAGCTAAAACGCTGTGCGGTCTGCGGCAGAGTGTTCGTCCCAAAGTCCAACCGGGCGAAATACTGTCCCGACTGTGCCGCCAGAGTTCACAGGCGGCAGAAAACAGAAAGTGAACGGAAAAGGAGGTCTTGTGTGGACAGTTAGGGGCTGAAAAGTCCTTGATTTACAAGGCTTTACAAGCACAGAACAGGGGCAGGCAATAGAAACTACCGTCTGCCTCCGAAAACGGACTTCTAACCGTCCACAAAACACAATATGACAAACACCATTTATATCCATCAGCCGGAAAAAGCGGTCAGCTTTACCCGGCTTCCCAATTTCCTTTTTGAAGCCCCCACATTCATGCCCCTGTCCAACGAAGCAAAGGTACTGTATGCCTTTATCCTGCGCCGGACAGACCTGTCCCGAAAAAACGGGTGGGTGGACGAATACGGGCGGATTTACCTCTACTATCCCATCAACGAGGTAGTGGAGCTGCTCCACTGCGGGCGGCAGAAAGCGGTCAACACCCTGCGGGAACTGCAATACGCCGGACTGGTGGAAATCCAGAAGCAGGGCTGTGGAAAACCCAATCGCATTTACCCAAAATCCTACGAAGCGGTTCCAAACACCGACTTCAAGAAATACGGTTATGGAACGCCGGAGGACTGAAAACCGCACTCCACAAGTACGATAATCAATCCTCTTGAAGTACGAAAATCGGACGGTATATAGAAATACAGAGATTAAAACGATTTTATTTATATCTTATCCATTCCTATCCGATCCGAGATATTTTCTGTGGGATTTTCCTGTGGAAAAGTCCCGGAAAGGAACGGAACGGGGAAAGGAGTTTCATGGCACAACACGCAATTTTGCGATTTGAAAAACACAAGGGCAATCCGGCAAGACCGCTGGAAGCCCATCACGAACGGCAAAAGGAACAGTACGCCAGCAATCCCGACATTGACACCAGCCGGAGCAAGTACAATTTCCACATCGTCAAGCCGGAGGGACGCTATTACCACTTCATTCAAAGCCGCATTGAACAAGCTGGCTGCCGCACCCGCAGGGACAGCACCCGTTTTGTGGATACGCTGATTACCGCCAGCCCGGAATTTTTTAAGAAGAAGTCCCCAAAGGAGATACAGGAATTTTTCCAGAGGGCGGCTGATTTCTTAATCGGGCGTGTAGGGAAAGAAAATATCGTGTCGGCGGTGGTACACATGGACGAGAAAACGCCCCACCTGCATTTGGTCTTTGTCCCTCTGACAGAGGACAACCGCCTGTGTGCAAAGGAGATTATAGGGAATAGAGCCAACCTCACAAAATGGCAGGACGATTTTCACGCCTATATGGTGGAGAAATATCCCGACTTGGAGCGTGGGGAAAGTGCCAGCAAGACAGGCAGGAAGCATATCCCCACCCGTCTGTTCAAGCAGGCGGTCAATCTCTCCAAACAGGCAAGAGCCATTGAAGCCACGCTGGGCGATATTACCCCGTTCAACGCCGGAAAGAAAAAAGAGGAAGCCCTCTCCCTGCTGAAAAAATGGTTTCCGCAGATGGAGAACTTCTCCGGTCAGCTCAAAAAATACAAGGTTACAATAAACGACCTTTTAGCAGAAAATGAACAGTTGGAAGCCAGAGCCAAAGCCAGCGAAAAGGGCAAGATGAAAGATACGATGGAACGGGCAAAGCTGGAAAGCGAGCTGAAAGACATTCAGCGGCTGGTAGACCGTATCCCGCCGGAGGTGCTGGCAGAACTGAAACGGCAGCAGCGGCACACAAGGGAACGGTGATTGATGACAGAAAACATTTCACGCCGCAGCATGGCGGCACTGCACTTTGAAAATTAAATACGGAGGTACTATGGAGCATATCAGATACAAGAAAGAAACCGAAGTCGTGACTTTTCAGGGAAAGGAAATCACGCTGGAAAATCTCTCCCCGGTGTTCACGCTGGAGCAGGAAGCGGCAAAACGCCGGGAGCTGGAACAGCAGCTTTATGAGGTGTTCCGCAAGTATGCCGACAAACGGCAGAGTGAGGAAGCCGGGGCATAAGGTTTTCCGAAGCCATCGTTGATTTGCGGGGCTGCTGGCGGTATAATAAAGCTGTCAGCAGCTCCGTTTCTTTTTTAAGAAAAGGAGCGACAATATGAATAATCGAATAGACGCAATCTATGCAAGACAATCGGTGGACAAAAAGGACAGCATTTCCATTGAAAGCCAGATTGAATTTTGCAAATACGAGTTGAAAGGCGGTAACTGCAAGGAATACACAGACAAGGGGTACAGCGGCAAGAACACAGACCGTCCGAAGTTTCAAGAACTGGTGCGGGACATCAAGCGGGGCTTGATTGCAAAGGTCGTGGTTTACAAGCTCGACCGTATCAGCCGTTCCATTCTGGACTTTGCCAATATGATGGAGCTGTTCCAACAGTACAATGTAGAGTTTGTGTCCTCTACGGAAAAGTTTGATACCTCCACCCCGATGGGGCGGGCGATGCTGAATATCTGTATCGTGTTCGCCCAGCTTGAACGGGAAACGATACAGAAGCGGGTGACGGACGCTTATTATTCCCGCAGCCAGCGAGGCTTCAAGATGGGTGGGAAAGCCCCTTACGGCTTCCATACAGAGCCGATTAAGATGGACGGTATCAACACAAAGAAGCTGGTGGTAAACCCGGAGGAAGCGGCAAATATCCGGCTGATGTTTGAGATGTACGCCCAGCCCACAACCTCCTACGGGGACATTACCCGGTACTTTGCCGAACAGGGAATTTTATTCAACGGCAAGGAACTAATACGCCCCACGCTGGCGCAGATGTTACGCAATCCTGTCTATGTGCAGGCAGACCTTGATGTGTACGAATTTTTCAAAAGTCAAGGGACAATCATTGTCAATGACGCTGCCGATTTTACCGGCATGAATGGCTGCTATCTGTATCAAGGGCGGGATGTGAAGCCCAGCAAAAAGAACGACTTGAAAGACCAAATGCTGGTGCTGGCTCCCCATGAGGGCATTGTCCCCTCCGACATCTGGCTGACCTGCCGCAAGAAGCTGATGAACAACATGAAAATCCAGTCTGCCCGGAAAGCCACCCATACATGGCTGGCGGGAAAAATCAAGTGCGGAAACTGCGGGTATGCCCTTATGAGCATTAACAATCCTGTGGGAAAGCAATATCTCCGCTGCACAAAGCGGCTGGACAATAAAAGCTGTGCCGGGTGCGGGAAAATCATCACTTCGGAGCTGGAAGCGGTTGTTTATCAGCAGATGGTGAAGAAGCTGGCAAGCTACAAAACGCTGACGGGCAGAAAAAAAGCGGCAAAGGCAAACCCGAAAATCGCCGCCCTGCAAGTGGAACTTCTCCATGTGGACAGCGAGATTGAAAAGCTGGTGGACAGTCTGACGGGTGCAAACAATGTTCTGCTCTCCTATGTGAATGTGAAGATAGCGGAACTGGACGGACGCAAGCAGGAACTTCTGGCGAGGATAGCGGAGTTGACGGTGGAAGCCATCAGCCCGGAACAGGTCAGCCAGATTTCCGGCTACCTCGACACATGGGACAATGTATCCTTTGATGACAAGCGGCGTGTGGTGGATTTGATGATTACCACCGTTGCCGCTACAAGTGACAGCTTGAACATCACATGGAAAATCTGACGGGCGGCACACCTCCCGTCAGACCGTTACCCTGTGTAGTCCCTTGTAAACTGTACTTTGAGGGTGAATAAAATACACTGATTCGTAGAAACAACATCCGAAGATAATGAAAGTTTGTTAGGAGAATGCACTGTGGCTAAAATGATCGATGATGAGCCATCTTTTCATGGCGAAGCAAAAACCTGGGAGAGCTTTCAAAAACTTCTGCCAATGGAGGCGATTGTCTACAACAATCGCGAAATCAATGGCCGTGAGTTTGACTTCTGCATTCTGTGGGAGGGCATGGGCATCTTTGTGGTTGAAGTAAAAGGGTGGTTGGCAGACAAGGTGACGGTACTTGGCGTAGACAACATCCTCGTGGACGGATATGATCAACCGCAGAAGTCTCCCAAAAAACAGGCTCGTGCTTACCGGTTTGAATTGCTTAACAAGATTGTACGGAAATACAATGTCAGCCCGATTGTAATGGATCTGGTGTGCTATCCGTTTATTAGCCGACAGGAGTACCATGAACAGCATTTGGATATTGTTTCGGAGAACGATTTCACACTTTGCAAGGAAGATTTGGAAAATGCAGACATGCTGACCGCAAAATTCTGCGCTGCGTACAACACGGCAAGATTTATTCCTCATGCAGAACTGACGAGAGAGCTTGTCGGAAAACTTCGCTGCGCATGGGAACCAGCTTACGTCGAAGAATATATGCAGGTGAACAAGGAAGAAAAACAACACTACTCTGTCCTTTCTATCCTACTGGCTGATACTTCGCAAAGAACATTAGAATGGATCGTTTCAGATTATTTTACTGGGACAAAAAGAATTGTTTTTGTCGAAGACGGGCAACAATTTGAAACATTGAAAAATCTTTTTGATGCTATGTTCAAAAAGAAAAACATTCAACCCGACAGTAATACGCTGTCGATTGGATATACAGAAGGCCTACCAAGTGATGCGCATAGTTTGAAGACATTCCAGTTGGAGGTTTATTGGGTTCCGGAACTCAAATCTGTCAGCAAGAAGGAAATCGAAATTGAAGAGGGCGAGTATACGGAAGAGGAGGCACTCGCCCTAAAGGAGCTTTCTGAAAAAACATCATTTAATTTCCAACAATATCGGGTAGAACATGCACCAGTCGAAAAGAACACGTTGGTGGAAGCAGGTGCAGGAACCGGAAAAACTTATTCGATGGTATCCCGTGTGGCTTTTCTATGTGGAAAAAAGCTGGAACCAATTTCTGATTTGGCAGAAGAAATTGCGATGGTGACGTTTACGAACGATGCAGCTGTGAATATGAAGAAAAGACTGAAACAGCTGTTTGTAAATTATTTTGTGTTGACGGGTAAACAGGAATACCTCAAATTTGTGGACGATGCCGACCGTGCGAATATTTCGACAATTCATCGGTATTCTATAGAACTGCTGCGGAATATGCCACTGTACACAGGGCTTGGAACGGATTTTAAAATAACTTCAAACGAATACCAGCGGGGAAAAATCTACGATAAATATATGAATCTCTTTCTTGAAAAACAAAAAGAGGAAAATGAAAATTTTGTTAATGAGATTGCAGTTGCCGTTTACGATTTAAAGAAAAAGCTGATGAATGTTGCTGACCGTCTTCAGGATAAAAGTGTCGACCTTGCGCAAATCAGAAAAGCTGAGCTGGGCGTGCCGACGGAGCGGACAGTCCCATTTTTCAACGATTTGATCGAACAGGTTCTCATTCCAGCAGAAACGGAATACGCTGCGATGCTGCATAAGGCAAACGGCATGGACTTAAAAGAGTGTATTGTGATGCTGAACCGCGTTCTTGAACAGCTGACAGGACGGATTCGCTTTTTAAAGACACGGTACCTTTTTGTAGATGAGTTTCAAGATACGGATGATAAACAGATTCAGACGTTCCAGAGACTTCAGAAAGCGATGCCGGAAAAATGCCGATTTTTTGTGGTAGGCGATTTGAAACAAAGCATTTACCGATTCCGTGGCGCAAAGCTCAGTGCATTTGAACAGCTGAAAGCAAATAGTATGTTTGATTGGTGCATTGAACATCTGACGATCAATTATCGGACAGATGGAAGGCTGCTGAGATTATATGAGCCACTGTTAAGTAAAATGGGAAACGAGGGTTTTCTGCCCTACCAGCCGGAACTTGACTGTCTAACGAGTGATGTTCAGACGGGTGCAAAAGATACAGAACTTTTCATGGAAATTCCATGTCACGGCAAGGATCAAGACCGATTCTTTGCTTTATGCGTGGATACTATTCTTGCACAGAAGCAGAGAATAGAAGAACTAATGAAACAACATAGGATGACATCAGAGGAGCGCACAATTGCAGTTCTTGTCCGAAAAAATTGGCAAGTGAATAAAATTGTGTCTGCTGCCAAGGGAAAAGGAATTGATGTGGAGGTGCAATCTGGAGGCGATCTTTTTCAGAGAGATTCAACAATGGACCTGTATAGGTTGGTTCTTGCATTGAATAACTGTAGGGATTCTGTTTGCCTTGTGAATTTACTGGAATCTCACTTTTCGGATATGCAGCTAGATTATCAAAACCTTCGAGGACTGCAGGACGACCAACGGGCAGATGCTTTGCAGGCGGCACTGAACCATCTGTTCTCCGAGCGGATGGGAAAAACCTGGGAGAGCGTTGTGAATGAAATTCATGCAAGGCCGGTTCTCTATGTACTGAAAAAGATTTATGACGCATTTCAGCCATGGAAGACGTATCAGGATCAGGATGAACAGCGTGCGTATGTGGCCAACTATGAATACCTGATGGAACTGCTGGTTCGCAATTTCCGTGTAGACACACTTACCCTGAATCAGATTGCAGAATATCTGCGTGTCAATATTGTTACGAGGCAGGAACGATTGGCAAGGGAAGATTCTATTGAAAATGCAGGCGTCAGAATCTTGTGTACAACAGTTCATAAGTCGAAGGGTCTGGAATACGGAACCGTGATTCTTCCATACACTGGAGAGGAAATCGGCGACATCAGGATGATCAAGTTGGATGCAAGCTATTCGGAGTCAAAACTCGCATATAGAGTTTTGTTTGAGAATCAGCTTCGTGAACAAAATTCTAATTATGATCCTCGCAATGAGGTCGATGAACAAATTGCGGAGGAGACGCGTGTTTTGTATGTTGCATTAACACGTGCGATTCGAAACTGTATCTGGATGAAAGATCTTGACAGCTGCGCAGCAATAAGCTGGGGGTCCTTACTGGAGGGATAAAATGTCAATTAAAATCTATACATATCAGGATCCGTATAGGCTGAATGCAGAACCGTTTTGGAAAGAGATTACAAACTGCCCATATTTCTGCGTTTCTCAGACGCTTGTCAATGGACTGAAAGGTTTATATAGGGCGGACTTTCAGCAGGGGCGAGTTACAACGGTTAAGAACCTCACGGATTCGATTTTTGAACAGTGGGAGAGCACAGAGTGTATCATAAGACAACATGCAGATTTGGATAATCTGGTCAAAGCTGGTGCGTTGGCGGTTTTGAAAGAACCGATGCAGCACAATCTTGCCGATGTTCTGAGCTTTAATCGTGAAAATATATTCCAGAGCATTCGGGTTATGGCAGAATTGAATATCAATCTGGATGAGATTCGGATGGAGGAGCTGACACAGGAACAGGGGCTTGTCGTCACTCTTTATAAAAGGCTGATGGCATCGGAAAAGCATACGGATTTTGTACTGGAAACGGATTTTGGGCCAGAAGAACTGGATGCAGCGCTGGTGCGTGCAATGCAAAAAGCAAAGGATGGGTTTGATGCGTCTTCGCTGCAGAAAGACCGGGTAGTGATCCATGGAGTACATCAGTTTACTCCGATTATGTTGCGTGCGATTGAAACGATTGCACGGTATAAAGAAGTGATTCTGCTGTTTCCCTATCAGCAACAATATAAGAATGTATATCAGACTTGGGTTAATATTTATTCTGCATTTGATAGTCAGTCGCAGAATTTTGGAGGGATGGATCGGGGCTTGGTATGGGCAGATGCCTCCAGAAATTCGGCAAATATCCTTGCAGACCGGATTGGTAGACTGATGGAGGGCAGGCTGGAAAGCTTGTCACCGACCTCGTTTGATGTAATTGAATTCGATAATGTTACAGAGTTTGCAGACTATGCGGCGAATATATTTGAACGCGCTGTACAGAAGAATCCGTCGAGCCCGATGAGCGGAATGTCAGAACAAATTTATGCGGCAGACAGCTCTGTGAATAATATTCTAAAGGTTTATTTTCCGGAACAATTTGGAGAACGAAAATTTCTTGACTATCCACTTGGCCATTTTTTTCTTGCAATTGCAAACATGTGGGATGCAAAGAAGGGTGAAATGGTCGTTGCAAATCTCGATGACATGAAGGAGTGCCTCAATGCGGGAATTCTTGAAGAGGAATATACAGGACAACTCTATTCCATCTTTAAAAGGGCAGAACCGGCATTTGATGGGTGCAGGTCAGTTGAAGAATTGCTGAAACGGTTAGACCGCATAGAGCGAAATATAAAACGATCCTATCAGCCTGAAACACAGGAGATCTTGAGCCACGTTTCGTATTATGCTCTTTCAAATAAAGAGCGAACGATTCTCAGAAATGCACTGAAGGAATTGGAAGAACTTGCTAGTTACTTTTACGAGGACTTTGAAAATAAACCGCATAATTTTAAAGATTTCTATAAGCGGTTGAAACGGTATCTGCAGGAGGAGATTATCGACGCAAAGCAGCTAAATGATGATTTTTTAGATATTGTACATCGTGTTCTGGAAAGATTGAATGAGGTTGAGGATATTGATGCGTCGGCATCATTTGAATGTCTGAAATCTACGATGTCGGTTTATTTGACTCAGGAAGCGCGCCCTGAGAAAAGTGCGCACTGGATTGTCCGAAATTTTGAGCAGATTGATGGTGATATTCTGAGATCAAAGCTTGATGCTGCCGGAGAAAAATGCTATCATTTTGCCTGCCTTTCTGATGCAGATCTCAATACAGTAAAAGTACCGGAATTTCCATGGCCATTGGATGAGGCTTTTTTCGAAGTCGCACAAAATCCTGTGGACTGGAAATATCAAGTCTATGTCAACGCACGCAGAGAACAAAAAAATTTCAGACGGTACGCGCTCTTGTATGGATTGGAGTTCAACAGATGTAATTTTAAATTGAGCTATGTGAGGCAGGACCGCGAGAAGGATCAGGAACTGTATTACGTTCTTAAAATCCTAGGAGCGCATATTGTGCCTTATCGTGAAATGAGGATCGGAGAGCAGCTTGCGCCGGTTTCACATTTTACTCTGCAAGGTGCAGTTGGTGGAAATTATAATGAGTTTGATTACAGTCGTTATAAGATATGTAAGTACCGTTTTTTATTGGAAACGATTATAGAAGGCGATACTATTTATAAAGATCCATTCTTATTGACTAAATATCTGGAGGTTCTGCTTGAAAACAATGTGCGGGAGCGTTGCGCAGGCTATCCTGCCAGCGAAACACTCCTTCAGGAAGCAATTGATGAGTCGTATGCAGAATTGAAGAAATATTTTCCCTTTGTCCTGACAGCAAATCAAATTGATGTAGTCTGGAATATCCGCAGACGACTCCTTGGAATAAAGACAAAAAGCTTTCCTCAGTTAACAAGCGCGGACCGACGAGAAATGATGCTGCGAGAACTCTTTATTTTCAAACAGCTGAAGAATCAGCAGTTGGATCGTGGAAATGTTTTGCAGGGGAAATTTGACATGCCATCAATAGATCACATGAAGCAAACGCTATCTGTCGAGGCTTTGCGACAGGTGAAATTTGAAAAATCACCGGATGTATGGTGTCAATACTGCTCGAACAGGGATGTTTGTGCAGCATGCTATGCCACCGCAAAATTGTGAGACGGGGAAATTTTTATGCTTGAAAAAAGAATGTATGTGCGCTTTCCGGCGGATGCGGAAAGTATTTCCGATCCACGTGTTTTTATGTGCGGTCAAATTGCGGAAATTGACGAGTTTAAAAAGACTGTTACAATAAAGATCCATGATCCGTTTGAGTATCTGCAGTTCTTTGAAAATTACCCTAAAAACAAAGTGGAGCTTCCGATTCAAGCGGTAGATCATTGTGGAATGTTCATAGGATCTGACGTGATGGTGCATGGAAAAATCTGCACTGTGCGCACTCGACAGAAAGACCAAGAGGGCTATTTTGCTTATTATGTACAAGATAAAAAAAGCAAAGATGTTTTCGAGGTTTCCGAAAAGGAAATCGTAGCAGCGTTCAATAATGGGCATGTGGACCCGTCTGTGCAGCTTGCTCGATACGAATTCCAAAATCCGTGCTGGTATTTGGGGCATTCTGTTGTTTCCAGAAGCATGAACATCCTGAATAATTCAATCAATGGATTCAAAGAACTGGCGGGTTCAAAAATTTATCTTCTTCCCCATCAGGTTAATACAATTATGCGCTGTCTTCAGGAGAAACCGTGTCGATTTATGCTGGCGGATGAAGTCGGCATGGGAAAAACCGTTGAGGCGATTTCGATCTTAAAGATCTATATGCAGGATAAGGCATGCGTAAAGGCACTGATTGTGGTTCCGAAGACATTGAAAGCACAGTGGGAAAAGGAACTCCTTTTAAAATTCAACCTTTCTACGGGAACCGGGAAAAATTATAGCAGTATTGCGATTAAGTCAGTGCAGGAATTGGATTCGATGGATCTGAACAGGAACTGGGACTTTGTAATTGTAGATGAAGTACACCGTTGTTTGTCAGACAAAATTGTATATGAACAACTTCATCGACTGAGCCGGAAAGCTCAGAATGTACTGCTGCTGAGTGCAACACCGGTACAACAGCGAAAAGGAGAATACCTTGCTCTCCTACGTCTTCTTCAGCCAGAGAAGTATGACAACTATACGGATGAACGGTTTAGCCAACTGATCGATAAACAAAGTAAGATTGTTCAGAAAACAGCACTGATTCTGGATGATATGGTTGATTACCAGGAAGAAATTTCTGCAGCCCAGAATGAGCAGACAGATCCGCATGAATCAGACGAATGCCGAGATTTGTTTGAGGAGATTGTAGAGGATCTGCAGGAGGTTTGCAATGCGCTTGGAGACGAAAAGCTATCCAAGCTTCTGAAAACGATTGATTTCTCTTCGGGCGATCTTGGTGTGTATGACATTAAAGTGGTTGTGTCGTATATTTGTGCTAGCTATCAGATTGAGAGCAATATTATCCGAAATCGTAGAAGGATTTTGGAAATGGCAGAGGACGGGCAACGCCTAATGCCGACGCGTGAGCTGAAAACAGTACCGTACAGTCTGGATCGTGATAAAAATATATATGAGACACTTTGTTACCAAGAAATTTCAGACTGGCTGGAAAATAATGGAAAAGATGCAGACGTGGAAAACAGCGTCCGTTTATTGTTGAGTTCGTTTTTTAGTTCACCGTGGGCTTTTTCGGCAACAATTTCTTCTGTGAAAAAGGAGATGAGCTCTTTTCCGGAGGAATTGGAAGAATATGTGAGAAATTGGATTAAATTTGAAGATCACATCGTAAAAGATATTGCGGATATTTTGGATGATCCGGATTCCTATGAGGCAGAATACTCTACACGGCTAGTTACAATACTCGATCTTCTATATGATGAGTTATATGATCAAAAGATCGTTTTGTTTACCAATTTTGCAGAAACATTTTTGGCTTATCGTATTGCTTTGCAAAAAGTTTTTCAGCCGGATGAGATTGCTTTTTTTGGAGCAGGAATGTCCCCAATGGAGATTGAATTGAATTCGTATCGTTTCCAAAATGATAAAAACTGTCGGATCATGCTTTGTGACTACACAGGTGGTGAAGGTCGCAATTTTCAGTGTGCGGACTATATTGTGCATATTGATTTACCATGGGATGCGAGCACAATTGAGCAAAGAATCGGAAGATTGGATCGATTAGAGCGTGATCCATCTCGACCGGTAGTACATTCGGTTTTGGTTTATGCACAGGATACCTTTGAGGAAGCTCTTTATCGTTTCTGGAATGAAGGACTGAAAATTTTCACACAGTCACTCAGCGGTATGGAAATCATCATGCGGGACGTTGATCGGGAAATCGTTTCGGCGGTAAAAGAGAATTTTAAATATGGTTTATTTGACCGAATTCCTCAGATTGTGGAGCTAGCAAAATCTATGCGCTCTGCGGTACAAAAAGAACAGAATTATGATGCGGCTGCCTTCGTTTTCCGGCCGATGTATACAGAACTGAAGCGGCTGGTTAATTATTATGCTCAAAATGAAAATGAGCTTTTTGCGAGTGCAATGACAAATTGGGCAAGTCTTGCCGGCTTTAAGGGATTTAGAAGCGATGAAGATCTTGTAACCTACACGGCAGAATCCTTCTCGCTTAAAGCGGCATTTAATTCACAGCTCATCCCGCCACGCTGGAATGATTACCTTATGGAAGAGCAAAATAAGTTTGTGACGAGCGTGCAGGACGAGTATGACCGCAACCATCAGACAAAAAATCCGAGCCGTGCAATTCGTGGTACTTTTACGCGAAAACGGGCAATTGAAAATGACTATATTCATTTCTTTGCGCCGGGCGATGATGTTTTTGACTGTATTGTAAATAATGCGATTCTCTCATGCAAGGGATGCTCTAGTGCCTTTGCGATCGAATCGAATTTGAATTGGAAGGGATTTGTTTTTGTGTTCGCACCGACGCCAAACGAGTCGTATTTGCTGGAAAATGGTGTGTCGGTTCATACGCTGAGTGCATATCGAAATTACTTGATGTCAGAGCAGGTTATAATTCCATACAGCATAGAAAACCCAGAGGAGTATACAGATGGGCAAATTGTACAGGAATATTTAAAACAATTGGGAGCCAACATTCTAAAGGAAAAAACAGTTCACTTTGGTAAGAGAAGCCGAGAGACAAGCTATCTTAGCAGTACAATTGGTGATATGAAAAATATTGAGTGGTTTCGTGGTACATATTCTGAAGAACGCTGGCGAGAGATGGTTGTTACAGCAAGGAAATCTGCGCATGAAAAAGCATTGGAGCAGATCCGAAAACGTTCTAATATTCGTGGAGCACGAGAAGAAATGGAACGTGTTCTTTCGGCGAGGGAAGCGAGCCAGGTTTATTATGGACAACACGATGACAAAATTTTAGCGTTAAAAGAGGAACAGAAAGTTGTTCTTGAAGCGCTTCGACGTCCCAAGATTTTGTTGGATTCGGTTGCATTTATATGGATGGTGAAAAACTGATATGGATCGTGACACGCTGATTTTTCAAATGGAGAGATACCTAAACGGTGTACAGGACAGTGTAGATGTCGATTGTGACTTTGGAACGTCGGCGGCAGAACGCTTTATACTGAACACAGGCAAGAGACTGAGAAATGCTTGGATTCTATATCGTAGAGAACCTGCGTATAAGGATGATTTCCTTCTGGCGCTGAGAGATTATCTGATTGTGATGGAAACCGATCTTCACCTTCCAGATCATTGTGTACCGGAGTACAATGATTACTCCATTGTAAAAGATATGCAAAAGGGAACCTTTTTTGCAACACTTGAGCTTCCGGAAACAGTTAATCGCAAGTTTGTGGAGAGGGCATTTCTCATAGGAAACAATGCCCCACAGCGCAAAGAAAGTGGTGCACGTTACAACCTGCAGTCGGATCCATTTATTTATAAGCTAACCGGCTATTCAGAGTTTAAGTCGATTGAGCAAAAGATTGCCGTTCATGGGGCACTTAGAACGCCGGAGGGCTATACAACACTGGTGTCGCTTCCCACTGGCGGAGGAAAGAGTTTGATCACGCAGACAATTTCCTATCAGGACAACGGACTGACGATTGTCATTGTTCCAACGATTTCACTGGCGATCGATCAGGTTAGAGCTGCAAAAAAGGCGATTTGTTCAGAGCAGGTCGAAAAGGAAGTGTTCTGCTATCACAGCGGAGAAAATCCGACCCCCATTCTCCTGGCAATCCAGCAAAAAACAGCGAGGATGCTTTTTATTTCACCAGAAGCCTTGCTCAACAATAAAAATTTTGTAGAAGGTATTCGAAAGGCCAATGCGGAGCGTTACCTGAAAAATATTGTAATTGATGAAGCACATATTGTTGTAGACTGGGGCAGCCAGTTTCGAGTCGATTATCAATGTCTGGAATCATGGCGTAGACTTCTGCTACAAAGCAATCCTTCCATTCGAACTTTTTTGCTTTCAGCAACATATGAAAAGCGAAGCATTGATATTTTGAAGAATCTCTTTTCGCAGGGGGGAAAATGGATTGAAGTTCGCTGTGATGCACTTCGCCATGAGCCGCACTATATTCTGATCAATGCAAAGTCGTATACAGACAAAAAGAAAAAGATGCTGGAATTGGTACGAAAACTTCCACATCCGATGATTATTTATGTGGCACGCCCGGAAGACGCAGAAAAAACCAAAGATGTTTTGAAAAATGCAGGTCTGAACAATGTGGAGACATTTACAGGCCTTACAAATGGAAGAAAGCGAGAGGAGCTAATTCAAGGCTGGATCGACGATAAGTTTGAAATAATGGTAGCAACATCTGCGTTTGGTGTAGGTGTGGATAAAAGCGATGTTCGTACGGTATTGCATCTTTATATTCCACCAAATCCAAATGCATATTATCAAGAACTGGGACGTGGCGGTCGAGATGGATTGCCCTGCTTAAGTGTGATGTGTGTTGATCCGGATGACTCGAATATTGCATTTCAACGGATTAACAAAAAAGTGCTCACCTCAAAAAAGATTGTTGGACGTTGGAACAGTATGTATAACAGTGCAACGTCACCTCGAAAAGGAAATTATGCATATATTGATACATCGGTAAAGCCGGAGTACAATATACAAAAAGATGAACTGGAGGATACCCCTGCTTCTGAAGCAGATACAAACTGGAATATTTACGTCCTTCTTCTTCTCCGCAGAAATAATTTGATCCGCATTCAGGAAGTGATCCCACAGGGAGGACTATACACCTTTGTGATTGAAGTTCTTGATGAGCGACTGCTTGATTGCGGACAGGAACAAGAACAGTTAATTGAAACAATACGCCAGAAAGAATGGGACTACTATGAGGGCGCATTAAAAACGATTCAATTGGCCGTTCGCAATTATAAAAAAGTTTGCTGGTCTGAAATGTTTTATGACACGTACGATAAAGTTTCAGAGTACTGTGCAGGATGTGACAAACATATGGAACCTATAAACGGAGACACGTTTGAGTTTGCACTGAAGTCTGCTGTACAGAGCCCGCTAAGACCGTTGTTGGCAGAGCAAACAGCACTCCTTGGGGGTGCAAAAGACGCGATTGTTTATGTACAGGATGAAAATCGTGCGGCACTTGTTGATGCACTTCTAAAAAAGGGATTATCCATGTTGATTGTAAAAGACCGGCTTGAGGGAATGGACGCATTATCTAATTGTGAGAATGTTTTGATCCTGAATGAGTACACGCTTACAAAACTAGTTCAGAAGAACAACTGGTATTATCTCTCTGGATTGATTGGAGTTTTGTACCAAGGAACGCCAAGTGAGATCTACGAAGAATTGCGTATTGTCAGCAACCGCTTGAGCGGAAGACCGGAAACTGGAATTGTTCACATCATCGCAGAAAATAGACGCTTTGATTGGATGGATAAATCCTTTTCGGATCTGGTAGAGGGCCCAGTGCTTTCGCTTCAAACTATTTTAAATGGTTAAAAGGAGCTTTTCATGTTTCGAGAGAAAATGGTGACGCCGGCAATACCGGAACGCGTATATGTACTGTGCAAAATTGTTGAAAAAGGGCCGATATCCAGCAGTGAGCTAAAGGAAAAAATGGAACCAGCGGAGCTGAATGCTGATACGAGCACGGCTTATTTTCCGGATTACCGGACAGCTGCAGAGGAACTTGGACTGATTATTACATCAGATAATATGATTTCACTGGCAGTAGATCCGAGTGTCATAGAATGCCGTCAAACGATGCGGAAATATGTCAATGGGGTACTACGAAAATTTTCAGATGGTCAATTTTATCAGGTAACCCATGCATATTACATGCTGGGCGCAGATGCGCTAAAAACAGAAAAAAATCTGTCAAATCTTGGCCCAGTGATGAGTGAACTGACAGGACAGAAGGTGGACGCGATGGCTATGCGTGCTTGGCGCTTCTGGGTGTCGTATCTTGGTCTTGGCTATTTGCAGGAAATGTTTATGATTCCAAATGCTGATGTTTTTTTGCAGGATGTAATAGAGCTTGCCGGACTGGAAAAAGGAAAAAAATATTCATTTGGTGAATTTATCAATCGGATATCGCCGTATTGTGGGATCATTATGGATGATAATTTGAAAAATCGCCGACTGAGTTACGGAATGTCAAACGGTTTGCGTACATTACATGATGCGGGAATCCTTAAGATGGAGCATTTTTTGGATCAGAAGGACATCTGGACACTGTATCCGTTAAAAGCACACCCAATCCGTGATACGGTAACAAATATTACGATCGGAGGTTAATGATGGATCGAATTATTGCGAGCGAACGCATTGCGAGCGTGATAAAACCGGACTCAATCACGGTCTTACAGGGGGATTTTCTGGCAACCCATGTGGCACTCGACAGGCTGTATCTTCTGGATAAATTTGAGCATGATCCTTCTGAAAAAAACCTTTCAGAAAAGAAAAATTATTCTGAAGAGGAAATTTACCAGCAGTACATTTGTAATCCGGAAAATCGCCATCAATTTATTGCGGTTTATGGCAAGAGTGGCACAGGCAAATCACATCTGATCCGCTGGTTTGAGACGCGATTTGAACAGGAAAAACCGGAGAATGAAGTAATCCTGTTCATTCGTCGAAGCGATAATACCCTAAAAGGAACCATTCGGCAGTTGCTAGAAAAGCCGGAAGTACAGGAAATCGCAAATCGTGAGGTTTATGAGCGGCTGGTTCGTGCGTCTGCTTCGGTAGATGAAGAAAAACTCAAGGATATGATCTATCATAACTTCATTATCGAGATTGCACATGATGATAGCAGTCATTCTGTGGAGCTTACCAACGTAAAGCGCAAGCGTTTGGAAGCGCTGCTGAATAATGAGGTTATGCATAGCCGCCTGATGGAAAGCAATGGCCCCATTGACCGTATGTATTCCAAGGTGGCAGAAACGACGAAGCTAGTCGATCGAGATACTGTGGCAGAATTCCGAGCAGAGGATTTCTATATCTCGGCAGATTTCTATGAAGAAATGCTTTCAGCCGGAGCAGATCGAAAGTCGGAACAAATGGCACGGGAACTGATGGCGGATGAAAGTGGGCCGGAAGAAGCTGCAAAACTTGCAGCATACCTAAATCAGTTTGTAAATGATGTGATTCAGCGCTGCGCCGGAATTGAGCCGGGAGACTTTCGACAGATTTTTCAGGATATTCGAAAAGAACTTTATCGGCTGGGAAAGAACCTGACGCTGTTTATTGAGGATGTTACTTCGTTTACCGGAGTAGATGATGCACTTCTGGATGCGCTGATTGTGGAGCATACGGGCATGAATGAGGGCGAGCATCTTTGCCGGATCTCGTCTATCGTGGGCACCACGAATGACTATCTGCAGAACAACTTCCGAGATAACCATAAGGATCGCATTACCAAGTGCGTATATATTCCAACGGATGCCATGAGCGAGGCTGGTCTTTTTGAATTTGTGGGACGATACTTGAATGTGATGTCTCTGCCGGAGTCCGTGGTTTCCGATTGGGCAAAAAATCAGGCACGACCAGAAGATTATCCTGTGCACGAGGTTAAAGAGGGCGCAGCATGGGAATTTGTTGAGATTGCAGACGGAAAGAAACTGTGCCTGTATCCGTTTACAAAAAATAGCATCCGGTATCTTTACAACGAAAAATTGAGTGTAGGATTTCGAACTCCACGGTATATTATACGAGATCTGATTGAACCGATTGTTACGGATATCCTGAACAACCCGATGGATTTTCCGAGCGGAAAGTATACAGCAGGAGCTGATCCTACTATTGCGAACTTGATCAGAAGCCAGGTTAAAGATGTGAAGCAAAGAGAGCGACTGCGCGCTTTTTTGTGTATTTGGGGCAATGGTCAACCGGATCAGTATACGGAAGACGGAATTACCTATATTTCTGGAATTAGAAAGGATATTCTGGAAGAATTAAATCTGCCGATAATTTCACTCACGGAAGTTTCAGCACCGCAACAAGAGGCGGCAACAGTAGTTGAATCAAAAAAAAGCACGGTTATTTTGCCGGAGAAGAGAGAGCCGGAGGTAGTGACAAGTGTAAGTGCACAGATGCAGGAAAAGGTTGGTGCAGCTACCGATGCCTTGATGCAATGGTCTAGCGGAAAGAAAATTGATGTCTCGGCCAATGTTGGCACTAGCGGTGTTTTGCGTGCGGCTCTGGAGGACATGAATGCTTTTTTGTTTTCCGCCATTGACTGGCGGGCGGAAGGCATCAGCATGGATCATGTCAATAAAGTGAAAAAATCCTCTGTAAAGATTGTTGCGCTTGAAAATCAGACAAAAGGCACGGGACTATACTATATGCCAGCGGATATCGAGTCGGTAATCGTAATTGGTGCATTTGTTCGCTGGAGACAATACGGAAAAAGCAGCTGGAACTATGAGCCAGATGCAGATCGAGATGCGTACTTTGTAACATCGTGGGCACACAAGATCCACAGAACATTTGTGGAACTTGTACGTGCAGAAACAAAAGAAAAAGTGCCTTACATTGATGCTGCAATGATGACTGAAATTTATCGGATGATATTGTGTGGTGAGGTTCAAGGTCAGACGCTGCGGAGCTTTTCCATGCAGACATTATTGGAAAGCTCCTGCAAAAAAGTACCGGGAAATACCAGCCATTCGAGAGAATGGTTGGATTTGGCATCGCTTGTTGCACGTGATGGCGAAACAATGCACGAGACAGTGCGACAATACTTTAATATTGTGCAGGGTGGAGGCGGTTCTATCGTTGTCTTGAATGAGCCTGCTTTTAACGAAAAATTGTCTAGGCTTAAGAACAAGAAACTGCAGATTCCAGAAGAAAAGTTGAATTTGGAGGATCCGGTAAAGCTGCGTCGGGATGTGTACGCAAAGGCGAAAGACATCATGGATCGTGTGGACAAAGTTGCACAGAAGGAATTGGAAAAAGCATATCTGATTCTTCAAGATATTTATGAGTGCTATGGATGCGATGAAATTGAAGAAGATGACATCAATGACTTTGTGGAAACAACTGGTCAGTTTTATGCGGAAGCTAATAATTCCAGGATTAACATCCAAGCTATAACCCAACAAATTGATGCGATAAAGAAAACAGCCAAGCAGATTGCAAAGGCAATTCGCCTTGTAGAAGATGCACGGGAAGCAACCGATGCGCTTACCATCCTTCTGACGTTTTCTGGCGATCCGATCTCTAGGCTAATTCCGTTTCAGGAACTGCTAAAAAGGGTGAAAAGTACAGCACAGACTGTTCAAACCAAAGTGGCGGAGAGAATGGCAGCATTAGGCGAGACGGATTCGGCGATATCCGCTACTGACCGCTATTATGCGGAAAATGTGGTGATTTCAAAATGGAAGGAATTCTTGGAAAGAGGTGAGGACGATGAATGAAAGCATTTTGGAGCAACTGGACAGTCAAATTAAAGCAATGAGAGAGCTACGGCGCAAAGAGCAGAAAAAAGCAAACGCCGAACAACAGAAAGCAACGGATCAAAAATATAAGACACTTGTCCAACAGGCAGATCAGTATATGAACATCCTGAGTTATATTCAGGAAAATCTGGGATTTGTCTGCTCAGCCGAGTTGGTAGCAGGATTGAGAACCTTCTTTCATAAACTGGAGAGTGCTGTATGTTATGGAGACGCAGAGAAGGAAGCTGTCTCGCAGGCAACGGATATGTTCAAGGGGGTTCAGAACGAAACCAAAAAAGTGTGGGCAAAACACTTTGACGCATTGACGAGGAAAACAAGGGGAACGCTGGAAATTGTCCGATCTATTGACCCGGAAAAGGTGATGAAGTGTTTGAAGCTGATTCAGGATGCCGAGGTTTGGACAATGGAAAAGGAAGTGTTTGAACGTCTGAGACAGGCATTGGATGGAGCTGAGGCGCTTATTCAGGGACTCGGCCTTAATTCGAACATAACGGACTTCCTTTCTAAAATGGCGCATGGACAGGCAACATTGAAAGACCTGAATGAGGACATCATCGCTTGGATTCGAAAAGGAAATTTTGAATATCGGGTCAAGTTGTCCTTCAGGTAAGCCGGAGGGAAAATCATTGACAGAAGCCTACCCCAAAGGTATACTTATTATTCTAGGTAAATAATCAAATGAACACATTGATGTTATTTTAACGATTGGGATGTGCTGCTATGAGCGTGATTACGAAGGAAAATATTGATGGTCTTATCACAACCATCCAAAATTTGTATTTGTCTGATGATATTCCATGGATGATTGGATATTCGGGTGGAAAAGACAGTACTGCGACCGTCCAACTCGTGTGGATGGCAATAGAAAGACTTCCTGCCGAAATGCGGAAAAAGCCGATCCATATTATGAACACGGACACGCTTGTGGAATCTCCAATTGTCTCACAGTGGGTGAAAAAGTCTTTGGAGCAGATGAAGGTGGTTGGGAAAGAAAAGGACATGCCTTTTGTTCCTGAACAGCTCACACCAGATTTCAACAATACATTCTGGGTTAACCTTATTGGGCGAGGATATCCTTTTCCGCGAAAAAAATACCGTTGGTGCACGGATCGTTTGAAAATTCAGCCAGTGAACAATTTCATTCGTAATAAAATTGCAGAACATGGCGAAGTGATCCTTGTTCTCGGAACTCGAAAGCAGGAAAGTGCACGACGGAATCGTACAATGGTGAACCTGGAGAAGAAGCGTGTAAGAGAGTTGCTTAGCCCGAATCCAACGCTTGCAAATGAATTGGTTTTTTCGCCACTGGAAAATTGGTCAGATGATGACGTCTGGGTGTTTTTGATGCAATACAAAAATCCATGGGGATACTCAAACGTGGATTTGTTGACAATGTATCGAGGCGCATCGGCAGATAACGAATGCCCGTTGATGGTCGATAAGAGCCTGCCCTCTTGTGGCAAGAGCCGATTTGGGTGTTGGGTTTGCACTATGGTGGAAAAAGATAAATCCATGGAGGCGATGATTGCAAATGATGAGGAAAAGGAGTGGATGACGCCGTTACTTGAGTTTCGGAATAAATTTGGTGATGAAAATGGCGACCGTGAACGCAGAAGTTTTCGACGCATGAACGGACAAATTCAGGGAAGCCATGGGAAGTTGTTCCATGGACCGTATAAAAAAGAGGTTCGCGAAGAGTGGCTGAGAGACCTGCTCCAAATTCAGAATACAATCAATACAGAGGGGCCGGAAGAATTTCATAATCTTGAATTGATCCGTATGGAGGAGCTGCGTGCCATCCGGAAAATTTGGGTTATGGAAAAGCATGAGTTTGATGATGCTGTTCCGCGCATTTATAAAGAGGTATTTGGTAAGCCTTTTTCGGATCCGGAGTGGATTTATTCGGAAAACTTTGGAAAAGAAGAATGGGATGTTCTAAAAGATGTATGCGATCGAGTCTGTGAAGATGAAGTTCTCACATTTGAAATGATGTATAGCCTGATTGATATTGAAAACACGGCATCAGGACTCAATGATAGAAAAGGAATCACGGACCGTTTGGAGGCTGTAATCAGAAAGAGCTTCTATAAAGATGAGGAAGACGCAACGCGCTATTATTCGTCTCGTATGCGCCGAAAAAAAGATTTTGGAAGCGATTATGATAATAAATTTCTGGATGATTTGAATGAAGATACAGCCGAATTTGATGATTGTGAGGATCAGGGCTAAATGGTTATAAAAAAGTTGATTTTAAATAATTTTGGCGTATATGCTGGAAGAAATGTTTTTGACTTTGTTCACCAGAAACCAATTGTCCTGATCGGCGGCATGAACGGAAGAGGTAAAACTACATTTCTTGAGGCAATTCTGCTGGCGCTGTATGGATCTAATTCAGTTGCATTCAAGGAGAGCAAATATAAGGCATATAGCAGATATCTGGAAGCCCATATGAATCGCAACAGCCTTGACCAAACAGCCTTTATTGAACTGGAATTTTATGAAAACAAAGGGGCGCAGCAAAAATATTCGATCCACAGAGAGTGGAATGCGGATACAAAGCGTGTAACAGAAACGATTGTAGCAAAGGAAAACGATTTATATAGCGACTTCCTGACGAAAAATTGGGCGATGTTCGTTGAAAATATTCTGCCGAATGCCCTGTCTGGTTTTTATTTTTTTGATGGCGAAAAAATTGCAGATATGGCTGTTGACGAGACGAATGCACAATTGAAGGATTCGATTCGTTCAATGCTTGGAATTGGTGTTCTGGACGTTTTAAGAAATGACATTGGGAAATGCTTGCGTCGTGTGACAAAAGATCTGCAAGGAAACAACTCGGTGAATGAAATCCAGAACATCCGGGCAGAGCGTGAATCTCTTGAAAAACAAGCACAGATGTTCGAGTCGGAGCTTGAAACGCTAACTCAGAAAAAGGAAATCTGCGAAAAAAGGCTGGAGGAACTCCGTCACCGCTATGAAATAAAAGGAGGTGCGGCATCTGAAAGAAGACAGGAGCTTTTACAGCAGCAGGCGGAACTCCATGCTGCATTGGAGCAAAACCAGAATCAGCTGGTGGAGATTGCATCCAATGAACTGCCGTTGGTACTGGTAAACGATTTGATTCTTCAAATCAAGCTCCAGGCTGAGGATGAACATAATGACCTCGTGATGCAACAGGCCTTGGAGCAAATTAATGAGCTGTTGGAGAGTTATTGCGGAAAGCACCCTGAACATGCACAGGAAAGCAAGTCCTTTGTTGAGTATATAAAAGAGCACAGCGGCATGAATGTGAATGACCCGGTTTATCAGGTGTCTGACCATGCTCTCTTTCAGTTGAATACACTGCTGGAAAAGCTTTTGGAGGATAGCAAGAAAGCGGCCAATGAAGTACTCCTGAAAAAGAGAGAACTTAGGAAGCAACTAAATAATGTTGAAAGTTATCTTTCACTGGATATTGACGAATCAACGCTTGAAAAGATCCGAAACCAGATGAAGGAGATCGAAGCGGAAGTGGTTCGGATTGAGGTGCATATCAAGGATGTGCAGCAAAAATCTAGCGAGATAAACGGCAAACTGACAGAAAAAAACGCTGAACTGAGAGATGCAGTGGATATATATTTGAAAAATGCAGAATTTCTGGATGATTCAGAGCGAATGATGAAATATTCGAATCTTGCCTTGAGAATTTTAAATGAGTATTCGGTCGCCCTTCAAAGCCGAAAAGCAAGGGCACTCAGCGAAACGATTACAGCCTGCTACAAAAAGCTGGCAAGTAAGAAGAATTTGATCGAGCGCATTGAAATGGATCCGGAGACATTAGATGTGCACTATTTTGGCGAAGACGGCATGATTGTGGATCAGGGTTCGCTGTCTGCCGGGGAAAAACAGCTGATGGTTATCTCGATTCTTTGGGCGCTGGCAATCTGCTCGAAGAAGAAACTGCCCGTCATTATCGACACACCGCTTTCGAGGTTGGATTCAACCCATAGAGCGGCTCTTGTAACTACTTATTTTCCACAGGCAAGTGAACAAACGATTATCCTTTCTACGGATTCTGAGATTGATCGTCATTATTATGATATGATGCAAGAATATATTGGCGATGAATTTACATTGAATTATAGCGAAGAAACGAAGAGCACAACGATTTCAAGAGGGTATTTTCAAGAAAGATGATTATAAAACAGGTGCGATTGTCGCAACAATCAAAAGAGCAACTTTCTAGGTTGAAAGCTAAAACTGGAATCAAGAATTGGAATATACTCTGTCGGTGGGCGCTTGCTTATTCACTCTCAGAAAAAACGCTTCCGACAGACCTTCCTATAGTAGCGGACAGCAATCTGGAAATGAGCTGGTATACATTTGGTGGCGAGTATTATGAGATCTACGAGGCACTGATCAAGGCATGGTGTCTTCAAATGCATTTGCCGACGGATGACGAGACCGTTTCTAAGTATTTCAGATTGAATCTTGAGCGAGGAATCGCACATCTTTGCGGGACGGGATTCATAAAGAGCACGGACGATTTGATAAGGTTGGCGATTAAGTAGTGATGAGTGTGTATTTGGATTATAATGCATCTGCACCAGTTGACCCACAGGTGCTGGATGTCATGATTGATGTGTATCGAAACCATTTCGGCAACGCAGATAGTCGGACGCATGGATTTGGAGAAGATGCTCGAAATATTGTAGAAACGGCGCGAAAACAGGTTGCATCACTTCTGGGGGTTACCCCCGCAGAGGTTTTTTTCACGAGCGGCGCAACAGAAAGCAACAATATTGCGTTGCAGGGCCTGAGGGCATATGCAGAGACAGCAAAGAAGAAAAAAATAGTAACATCGGCGATCGAACATAAAGCTATTCTTGAAACTGTAAGTGAGTTACAAAAAGAAGGTTTTAAAGCGGCTTTTGTAAAGCCGGACGCTACTGGAAGGGTGCCAGTTCAAAAAATATTAAATGAAGTTACCGAGCATACTTTGGCCGTAAGTTTGATGCATGTAAACAATGAAACCGGTATCATACAACCAGTAGAGCAACTTGGAAATGAACTAGAAAAGAGAAAAGTCTTGTTCCATGTGGATGCCACCCAAAGTTGTGGTAAGCTTGTGGAAGAAATAAAAAAGATGAAATATGATATGCTTTCATTTAGCGCACATAAGTTGGGTGGCCCTCAAGGAATAGGAGCCCTTGTTCTCAGAAAGAAAAATTATAAACTTCCGCCGGTGAAAGCAATTATGTATGGTGGTCCACAGGAACATGGAATCCGTCCGGGGACCGTTCCGGTCGCTTTGGTTGCTGGATGCGGCAAGGCATGCGAGATTGCAGAACTAGAATATATACATAGAGCGGAAAAGTTAAAATTTGTGAAAGATCTGGTCCTTCAAATGCTAGGCGAATCTGGCTTGGATTTTACCATCAATGGAGATCAGAACTATTGCATGAATAACACGCTTAATGTTTGCTTGCACGGTGTTTCATCTGAGGCTTTGATGATTTTAACGAAGCAGTATTGTGGTATTTCAAATGGTTCGGCTTGCACCTCAAAAAGTTATTCACCGAGCTATGTCCTTCTCGCAATGGGAGTGCCTGTTGAACAAATTGAAAACTCTGTCAGAATCAGTTGGGGGGCAGACACCGATCCGGACTTACTGAAAGCAGAGTTCTCAAAAATGCTTTCCATGGCCAAAAAACTTGCACAGTGAGGGAGAATTATCCAGGATGCAAGATAGCAAGAATTCTCCGGCATTGTGGCGGAAAATCTATGCGGATAGCAAGTTCATGCTGATTTACTCAATAATTTGCAAGAACTCCGGTAACCGCCTAGTGAGGGCACATGCGCACAAAAATAAGAGACATCCGATTTTTACGTCGGATGTCTGTAAGCACCCAACGAAACACTGTACTTTTCCTGAATCTATCAAAGTGCTAAAATAGTTCCATAGAGAAACATGTATTTTTGAGAGCAGTCTGAAAAATACAAAAACACAGCAAGGAAGCCTCTATGAAAAAAGCATTGGCAGCACGGGAGCAGCAATGGTATCAGACGATCACGGCATGCTGCTTTCTGTGAGTGCTAAATTGATTCGAAGGAAAGTATGTGAGAAGAATTCTGTGTTCTGTTGTGTTCTTGAGGTCGAAATGTTGCAGGATGGCAAGCCTACACTGATTTACGCAATAGTTTGCAAGAAACCTGAAGAAAAATTTTGCAAAAGAGAACTTTATGGGACATTGCTTCTGCTAAAATGACCTTAGAAGAAACAAAAAGAAACTTCTGAGGAGGACAAAACAATGTCAAACGGTGATTATGGCTACTTCGGCAAGGGCGATACGGGCTATGCCCAGTACATGACGGCGTTCAACCGCAACTTCGGCGGCTCGTCCGGCGGCGGAAACCACAACAATGGCGGCGGTGGTGGCGGAGACGGCAGCGGATGCGGCTGCCTCATCGCCATTGCGGTAGTCGTGGTTTTGATTCTGATCGTCATGGGCGGCTGAAGGAATCCCCACAGGCTATATGCTTCCTGTGGGGATTTTTTGAATCTGCTTGTAGAAAACGGCGGTCCATGGTAGAATGAAACCAAAGAAAAACAGGAGGGCTTACACATGGTTTTAATGGTTGTGGATACACAGAAAGGTATCGTGGATGAACGCCTGTATGCGTTTGAAAAGTTTGTCAGCAACATCAGGAAACTAATCCGGACTGCCCGCGAACAGGGAATCGAGGTCGTCTATGTCCAGCATGACGATGGGCCCGGTACAGGCTTTTCCATCGGAGACGATGAATTTGAGGTCTATTCCGGGTTTGCGCCGCTGCTGACTGAAAAACGGTTCGTCAAAACCGTATGCAGCGCGTTCAAAAAAGAAAGCGGTCTGCTGGAATATCTGACGGAAAAGGGCGAAAAAGATGTGATGGTCTGCGGCATCATGACCGACTTCTGCATCAATGCAACGGTGGAGGCGGGCTTTGAGCATGGCCTGCACATGATCGTTCCTGCCTATGCAAATTCCACGCAGGACAACGAGTATATGACAGGGGAGCAGAGCTACCACTATTACAATGAATTCCTCTGGCCAGATTGTTATGCCGATTGCGTGCCTATGGAGAAAGCGTTGGAACTGCTCAAAAAGTGAGGAGTTTACAATGATTTCTGAAAAAGTAAAAAATCAGATTCAAGTGGTGCAGGGTGATATTACCAAACTGGACTGTGACGGCATCGTGAATGCGGCCAATCGCAGTCTGCTGGGTGGCGGCGGTGTGGATGGTGCCATCCACCGGGCAGCAGGGCCGGAACTGTTGGCGGAGTGCCGCACGCTGCACGGCTGCCGCACCGGCGAAGCAAAAATCACCAAGGGCTACCGGCTGAAAGCAAAGTACATCATTCATACAGTGGGGCCGATTTATTCCGGCACAGCAGAGGATGCTGCGCAGCTGGCGGACTGCTACCGCAATTCGCTGGACCTTGCCAAAGAGTATGACGTCCACAGCATTGCCTTCCCGGCAATTTCGACCGGCGTGTATGGCTACCCGCTGGAAGATGCCACGGAGATTGCGGTCAAAACAGTGGCACAGTGGCTGGAAGATCACGCGGATTACGCCATGCAGGTGATTTTCTGCTGCTTCGATGCCCGGACGGAGCGGGTGTATCAGGCAAGGCTGTAACCGGAAGAGGTGTGAGAGATGGGCTTTTTCAAAAAGCTGTTTACAGGGATCGGTTTTGCGGCAGGATTTCTGTTCTTCGGATGCTTGTCAGTGATTGTGTATGCGTCCCGTGGACGGCATAAACCCTGCCATCGGCGCAGCAGCTTTTGGAACACACTGGAGCGCTACCTGATTTTTTCGTGGATCTGTGATGGTGTGCGCAGCAGCCGGAAACGAGCGGAAAAGTCCTATTATCAGCGCACAGGCAGCGATTTCTGGCAGACGCAGACACGGGTTCGACCGGAAAATGTTAAAAATGCTGTTCCTGCGGTGAAAACACCAAGGCCGGAGGCAAAAAGCACGAGCACAGGTGCAACGCGGTCGGTGAAACCAAAGAAAACCGGCCCTTCTTCTGCGGAGAAGAAAGCATCGGCAGCACAAAGCGGTGCCAAAAGCGTGTCGGTGCCGACAGCGGCAGGGCATAGTGCATCAGAGGCTGATGCAGGAAAGCACAGCGAATGGTCAAAGCCTAAGCCAGAGCCCAAGCAGGAGCATACTGCGCAACAGTCAGAAGCCAAAGAAGTACATCAAAAGTCTGCACAGCAATTGGAAGCGGAGCGGCAGCAGAAACTGCATATCCTGCTGTATAAATCCACACTGCCTGAGAATGACCTGAATCAAGCGCTGGATGAGCTTCGGACGGAGCGCAGACGGCAAAAGGCAGAGTATCAGGGGGCACCGTTTGCGGATGTGTTTCTGGTGAACCTGATTTTATCCGATGAGGACAGTGAACGAGCCTGCATCGTGGATGTGGGGGATACGGGCATGAGCTATGTCATTCCATGGAGCAACATCCCGAAAGACCTGCAGGAATCGCTGCACCGCTACGTATCGGAAGCGGAAGGAAAACTCTGCGGCTACTGCAAGGAAGAACTCTGCAACAGTGAAAGCGGCAGGATGGTCGTGGAACTGTATCTTGGTAAACAGGATGGGCATGGCTCCCGAATCCTGTACTGAAAATGGAGTAAAGATTGAAATACAGAGAAATCGCAGACGGCATTTTTGTTGACCGTCCCAACCGCTTTATTGCCCATGTGGAAGTGAATGGAGCAGTGGAAACCGTCCATGTCAAGAACACCGGGCGGTGCAGGGAACTGCTGCTGCCCGGTACTGCGGTGCGGCTGGAAGTGTCGGACAACCCGAAACGCAAAACAAAATACGACCTTGTGGCGGTACACAAGCAGGGCCTCGGCTGGGTCAATATGGACAGTCAGGCACCTAACAAGGTAGTAGGAGAGTGGCTTGCAAAACAGGGCTACGACTATATCAAGCCGGAATTCACCTATGGCAAGTCCCGCATTGATTTTTATATGGAAAAGGGTGAGCAAAAGTATCTGATGGAGGTCAAGGGTTGCACACTGGAAGTGGACGGTATCGGCTATTTCCCGGATGCACCCACCGAGCGGGGTGTGAAGCACCTGCACGAGCTGGCACAGGCACAACGGAAGGGATATCAATGCGCTGTGGCCTTTGTGATTCAGATGGAAGGCATCACCGAGGTGCGGCCAAATGTCAGCACACAGCCGGAGTTTGGTACGGCACTGGCCGAAGCAAAGGCCGCAGGTGTGCGGGTGCTGTTTCTGCTCTGCCGTGTGGGGCGTGACAGCTTGGAAATCATGGAGCAGCGGGAAGGCTGAAAAATTTTTCAGAAAACCTCTTGACCCTGACGCAGCGTCATAGCGTATACTGTGGCTGTCGCAAGGGAGGACAGCAAGATGATGACGGTGAACGAAGTGAGCAAGCGGACCGGAGTGAGCATCCGGGCCCTGCAATATTACGATAAAATTGGTCTGCTGCGCCCGGTGGGCCGTACCGAAGCGGGCTATCGGCTGTATGACGATGCCGCGCTGGAACGTTTGCAGCAGATCTTATTGTTCCGGGAACTGGAATTTCCGCTGAAGGACATCCGGAAAATCGTGGAGAACCCGGCTTTTGACCGGCAGAAAGCACTGGAACAGCAGATCACACTTCTGACATTGAAAAAGCAGCATCTTGAAGATCTGATCGGCCTTGCGCAGAAAATTCGATCCACAGGAGGAATGGTTATGGACTTTACCGCATTTGATACGCAGAAGATCAAAAAGTATACCGAGCAGGCCAAAAAGGAATGGGGCGAAACGCCGGAATACAAAGAGTTTGAGGAAAAAACTGCCCATAAGACCGAGAAAGAAGTCAAGGACATGAGCAGTCAGCTGATGGACATCGTGGCGGCATTCGGCGGGATGCAGAGCAAAGACCCGGCGGACTCTGAAGTGCAGGCACAGGTGAAGAAGCTGCAGGAGTTTATCACAGAGCACTACTATAACTGTTCCAAGGTGATCCTGAATCAGCTGGGGCAGATGTATGGGGCAGGCGGAGCGTTTACGGAAAACATCAATGCTGCCGGCGGTGCCGGTGCCGCAGAATTTGCGCAGAAAGCCATTGAGATTTATTGCAAGTGAGCCCAAAAACGCTTTGCGTGATTCAGTTACAGAAATCATAAATAGGAAATGTTATCATATAGATACAAGAAACACACCGATAACATTCCAATGGAGGATTTCGATATGAAGGCAAAGTTTTACATCTGCAATCACTGTGGCAACCTCGTCACTACCATCCATAACGCAGGCGTTCCGCTGGTCTGCTGCGGGGAGAAAATGAAAGAGCTGGTTCCCAATACGGTGGAAGCCAGCGGCGAGAAGCATCTGCCGGTGGCAGAGCTTTCCGGCAGTCGTCTCACGGTCACAGTGGGCGCGGTGGAGCACCCCATGGCGGATGTTCACTATATTCAGTGGATTTTTGTGGAGACTGAGAACGGTGGGCAGATCCGCTATCTGAATCCGGGGCAGGCTCCCAACGCGGTGTTTGAACTGGGAAGTGAAAAGCCGGTGGCCGTTTACGCATACTGCAATCTGCATGGGCTCTGGATGACGAAACTCTAATACAATCAATGCAAACGGGGAGTGATTTGATGTCACTCCCTGTTTTTTGATGAGAACTTTATGCGGTTCTTTTGGTTCGGAACTGTGTATAAATGGGATGGATAAAATGAGTAGGCACACTATATACGTTTGTTAAACGCTGACAGTGTTCAATTTTTTGCGTGGAATCGTGAAAATGAGACCTGTGAAAAACGTAGAAAATTTGATATGGTTGCGCTGCAAACTAAGACATATTGATGTTTTTGAAACGAGTTTATTAAAGGCTGATAATACTCCGTGAGCTGCTCACAAGAGCAGCTCCATCGAGTCGCGGTCATTGTGCATTTTCAAGCTGAAAACAGGCCGGGACTCGGAAAAGGAGTCTCGACCTGTTTGTGTTTCCGGCGCAAAGGAAAGGATTGAACAATGCGATTTGATGCAAAAGAATTCGGCGGACGTATCCGCGATTTGCGGAAAAAGCAAGGAATTACGCAGGAACAGCTGAGTATAATGCTGAACATTAGTGCGAACCATCTTGCAAAAGTTGAAACGGGAAGCCGCTGCTGCTCGATTGAGTTGCTGCAGGATCTTTCGTCCTGCCTGAATGTCAGAACGGACTATCTGCTGAACGGAGATGCACCGCATAACAACCATCTGAGGGAGAGGCTGACGTTTCTTGCACAGGAATTAGAAAAGATTACGGCGGACCTCCCGGTATGGGGATAGGAAAAAGCAGAATCATCTTTTTCAATGCCCAAAAGCGTGGTAGAATAGGTAAAAGATTCAGTATCTGAAAAGCGGAGCGCGCAACAATGAAGATTCTGGTCAGCGCCTGCCTGCTGGGCGAAAACTGCAAATACAGCGGCGGAAACAATTACAATCAGGCGGTTTGCGATTTTGCGCGGGGGCATCAGGTGGTTCCGGTCTGCCCGGAGGTTTTAGGCGGCCTGCCCACACCGCGGTGCCCGGCGGAAATCGTGCAGGGCGTTGTCACGAACAAAGAGGGCATCAATGTGGACCGGGAGTTCCGAGCGGGCGCAGCCAAGGCCCTTGCCATCGCAAAAGAAAATGGGGTGGAGCTTGCCATCCTGCAATCCCGCAGCCCCAGCTGCGGCGTGAAGGAAATTTACGATGGAACGTTTTCCGGGACAAAGATTCCCGGACAGGGCGTTTTTGCCAAGATGCTGATGGACGAAGGCGTCCGTGTTCTGGATGCCGGGAAATTGCCTAAAATTATCTTGAAAAATGAGGACGGAAAATGTCAATCAAACTGATTTGCAGCGACATTGACGGTACGCTGCTGCAATACGGCAAAAAGGAACTGGAAGACGAGATCTTTGAGCAGATACGGGAGCTGCATCGGCGCGGCATTCTGTTTTGCCCGGCATCCGGTTGGCAGTATACCAGCCTGCGCAAGCTCTTTGCACCGGTGGCGGACTGCTGTGTGTTTCTCTGCGAAAACGGCGGCGTGATCTATAAGGACGAACAGTGCATCGCCAAGAATCCGATGCCGCATGCATTGGCCGAAGAAATCGCCAACGACCTGTGGACCCGCAGCGACGGGCAGGGCGAAGTGATGCTTTCCGGCCAGAATACTGCATACCTGATGGAGCGGGGTCTGGGAATGCTCAAGCGTATTCAGTTCATCGGGAACAATTATCAAATCATCCATGACCCTTCCGAGGTGCCGGAGGAGATCACAAAAGTATCGGTGTATCTGCACGAAGGCGTAGAATCTTACACGGAACGGTTTGTCCCACGATGGAAAGAGGCGAACTGCGCTGTGGCAGGGCCGTACTGGATCGACACCACCTTTGCCAACAAGGGCATCGGTGTGCGCAGCATCTGCAAGACTCCGGACATCGCCCTTGCCGATGTGATGGCTTTTGGCGACAATTATAACGATGTGTCGATGCTGGACATTGTGGGTGTGCCCTACATTATGGATGGTGCCGCCGCACCGCTGCGGGAAAAGTACCCGAACCATACACCCCGCCCAGAGGATGTGCTGCGGGAGTTCTTGAAGCAGAACTGAATTTTGCACGCATATGTGCAAAATTCAAAATGATACGATATAAGGAAATATTTTGACATGACGAAAGTGCTTTTCATCTGCCATGGGAACATTTGCCGCAGCCCAATGGCCGAATTTGCAATGAAAGACTTGGTGGCCAAAGCCGGGCTTTCTGATAAATTTGAAATCGCATCCGCCGCCACCAGCACCGAGGAGATCGGCAACCCGGTCTATCCGCCCGCCCGGCGGAAGCTGGCCGAGCACGGCATCTCCTGCGAGGGTAAAACCGCCCGACAGATGACCCGGAGGGATTACGAAACCTACGATTACCTGATCGCCATGGATCACAACAACCTGCGCAATATGGCGCGCTTTGTGGGCGGCGACCCGGAGCATAAAGTGTCTCTGCTGATGGATCATACCCGCCGCCCCGGCGATGTGGCCGACCCGTGGTATACCGGGGATTTTGAGGCTACCTGGCAGGATGTGCTGGAAGGCTGCACGGCTCTGCTGGAAGAACTGCGCTGACAGGAGAATTTTATGACAGAGCGTTATTGTGAAGGTGAACGGTTTGCTGACCTGTCGTTCACCGAGGAGACTTTTGAGGACTGCGACTTTACCGATTGCGTATTTGCGGATTGCTCTTTTACCAAGTGCGAACTGGATCATACCACGCTGAACGAGTGCAAATTCGTGCGGTGTGAGATCACAGGTCTGCGAAGCACCCATTCTTCGGTTCAGTCGCTGGATTTTGAGGACTGCCGCCTGAATGAAATTGAGTGGGCACCGCTGATGTCCAACGGTGCCTTCCCGGACCCTATCCACACGCTGAAAGAGTGCAGTCTGAAATATAACACCTTCACCGAAATGAACTTTAACCGCTTCGACTTTTCGGACGGCAACGAAATTGTCGGCTCCATGTTTGCCAAATGCGAGATGCAGCTGGCGAATTTCAAAGGTGTAGAACTTCACGAAACGGAATTCTACCAGTGTGACCTGCGCAAGGCGGATTTCCGGGATGCCGCCGGTTATAGGGTGGACATTCTGGGCAGCCGCCTGAAGGATGCGAAATTTTCGCTGCCGGAAGCGGTGAATCTGTTGGCAGATTTGAAGATCAAGCTGTCGTAAGAAGGAGAGAAAATGCGTCAACTCATCATTGCACGAAAAGATCTGCAGATGTCGCCTGGCAAGCTGGCGGCGCAGTGCTGCCACGCTTCGCTGGCGTTCCTCACCGACCCCATCGGTATGGGACAGGGCGTGGAACCCATCGAGAAAGACGGAGAAATTACCGGCTATCGGGCAGAAATCATGTTGGAGAAAGCAACCTATGAAGAATGGTTCGATGGTTCGTTTACCAAGACCGTATGTGGGGCCAAGAATCGAAATCAACTGCTGAAAGCAAAGACCATTGCCGAGGAATTGGGACTGGTGGAAAACAAAGACTTCTTCCTTATCCGGGATGCCTGCCACACCGAGCTGAAGCCGGAAGAATTTGATGAAAACGGAGAGGGAATGACCCTGACCTGCATCGGTTTCCGCCCGCTGCCGGATGAAATTGCACATCAGATCAGCCATAAGTTCCATTTGTATTGATTCCTGATTTACGGAATACGAAAGAAAGTCCCGGCCATTCTCCTGTGATTTGCAGGAAAATGGCCGGGATAGTTTGCTTTTTATTGAAGATTCATCCATGCCGCCAGCGCGTCCGCCGTCTGCCGCTGTTGTTCCTCGGCAGAGATGGTGGGTGTGCCATCGCCCTTCTGCGCACCGTAACTGCCGAACCCGGCATGACAGCCGCCGTCAATGACAGTTTCGGTGGTGTCCTGTGGGAGGTTCGTGCGGTCGGCTTCGTATTTTTCGCGGTTCAGCACACCATCCTCGCTGCCGTAAGTGGAATAAACTCGCAGGCCGCTGTCGGTCAGGTCGGCGGTGGAGTAGGCCGCCAGCAGCACCAGACCGTCCAGTTCATCGGTGTGCTTGGCCGCATAGCTTGCCGCCATGGCCCCGCCCAGCGAGTGTCCGCCGATGTACCAGTCTGTGACTTCGGAAAAGCGTTCCGGGATGCTGTCAGCCGCGTTCCTATCCAGTACGGCCAGATTGCAGGGCATCTTTACCAGCACGCACAGAATGCCGTCCTCGGCAAGGTCGTGCAGGAGGGGAGCATAGGCGGTGTTTTCCACCTTGCCGCCCGGATAGAAGATCAGCCCGGCGGTGGGAGATTCCGGCGCAAAGACCCAGTTGCCGTTCTGCTCGGAGACGCTCACGAAGCGGTCCGACACCAGTGCATCCTCGGCGGCGGGGTCTGTGTGGTAGTAGTCGCTGACGTAAATGCCGAATGCGATGCAGACGGCCAGCAAAACAGCCAGCAGGCAGAGGAACACTCTGCGGGGAAACGATTTTTTCTTCTGGTTCTTCATAGAACTCCTTTATTTTATAAGCATTTTCCGCAATCGCTGCAGCCGTTGCAGATCAACTTGCTGCCGCAGGTCTCGCAGTTTGCGCGGAAATGAGGCACATAGAGATCTTCCTGCGGGATGGGGTAGCCCCAGTCGTCCACGAGGTCAAAATGAATGGGCCTGCCCTGAAAATTCATGCCGGATTTATAAGCCATCCGGCTTTGCAGCTGCTTGCTGGGCAGGTGGTAGCGCCTGCCGTCCTTGATGAACACGGTGCCGGTCTCAATAAAGCAGAAGGTCACGTTGGCATCCACGCATTCCTGCCGGAGAGACTTGACCCAATCGAAATTGCAGGGGCGGGCACCATCGTAGTTTTCGCCGCCGCAGATGACCTGCTCGATCTGCCCGGCGGAAAGGTACTGCCGGATGCTTACTGGCCCGATGAAGGGCGCGCACATGATACCCTTGTGCTTGAAGGGCAGGTCAAACAGAATGGGAATGCGCTCATCGGCGCGGCGCTGATTTTCACAGGTGACGTTGAAAAAGATGTTGTCCCAACCGCTGCCCCAGTCCGGCGGCAGGCACTCCCGTACCCGCTGCGGCCGTTTGGTGAGCAGAAAAAACACCACATCGCTGCGCTGGCGCATGATGTCCCACGCCTCAGCCCGCCACGGGTCGGCTTCTTCCAAGAAGAAATCTGAGGTCATGCAGACCCGGATCTGCTCACCACTCTGGATTTTGTAGTGTCCGGTGCGGTCTTTCTGGACCGGATAGGAAAAGCCGCTTTTCGTTTTGTAGATCTCGGCTCCGTTCTGGTCCCGCATCCGGTCGAGAAAATACATGTAGCAGTTCTGGCAGCCCTCGCTGCACTTGACGCAGCCGTGCCATGGATTCCAGATGTCGTGCAGGAAGCTCACCCTCTTTCTGTACCTATTATTATAATAGCTGCACGGACAGGAAACAAGAGCACCCCTTGCGCCGCCCCGCCGGATGTGATATTTTTAAACAAAATTTAATAACGCTTTGTATGAAAACAACTTTAGATAGAATTTCAGGATGATACAACAGAAAGGAATTTGACTATGGCACGATATAGCGTGAATAATTATACAGCGGATGTGCTTTTGGCGGATATAAAATCCGGTAATATTGCGATTCCGGAAATGCAACGTCCATTTGTATGGGACGCAACGCAAGTGCGTGATTTGATGGATTCGCTCTATAAGGGCTTTCCGGTCGGATATATTATCGTATGGCAAAATCCAAGTGTAAAGTTGAAAGACGGAACAGTTGCAATAGGGAAAAAAGTTCTGATCGACGGGCAACAGCGTATTACTGCTATGGCGGCTGCAATTGTGGGACAGGAGGTTTTAGACAGCCACTATAAATGGAAACGGGTCTGTATTGCGTTTAACCCCATTGACGAAATATTTGAAGTGGCAAATTCCGCAAATCAAAAAAGCAGTAAATGGATTCCGGATATTGCAAAAGTGCTGGATGTGTCCTTTGGTTCTTTTTCTTTTGTGATGGAATATTGCCAGAAAAACGGAATTATGGACAAAGCACAGGAAATCAATGACACAATCAATCGGTTGAGGGCAATACAAAATAATAGCATTGGTGTTATTACGCTGGCAGAAGATTTGGATATTGACAGTGTAACGGAAATTTTTATTCGAATCAATTCTAAGGGTGTGGTTCTGTCGCAAGCAGATTTTGCAATGTCTAAGATTTCTTCGAATGAAATATATAATGGAAATGTGACCCGAAAAACGATTGATTACTTCTGTCATTTGTTGGAGTCTCCGGAGGATTTGAAAGAAATCAAGAAAAATGATGCTGAATTTGCGGCGAGACCGGAATTCGAAGCTATAAAGTGGGCAGCTGCAAAGAATGCACCGATTTATCGCACATGTTATACGGATATTCTTCGTGTTGCATTTACATATAAATTCAAGCGAGGAAAGCTAGCAGACTTGGTTAGCTTGCTTTCAGGTCGAGATTTTGAAACGCGTGAATTTAAGATCGAAATAGAAGAAAGGTCGTTCAATCAATTACATGAGGCAGTTCTGCAAGCGGTGAATCAGACAAATTACGAACGGTATTTGATGATTGTGCGCTCAGCGGGAATTGTGAAAAAATCGCTGATTCGTTCACAAAATGTTTTGAACTTTGGCTATGCGCTTTTTCTTGCACTTCGTGAACGAAAAGTGGATAGTAATCAAATTGAAAAGATTGTACGCAAGTGGCTGGCTTTGTCTATTTTGACGGGAAGATATTCTTCTGGCTCGCCAGAGTCTGCATTTGATTACGACATTAAGAGATTCTTTGCTTATGATGATCCGATGCAGTACCTGAATATCACAGAGGCGGGCGAATTATCTGAGGCGTACTGGAAGGTAAATCTTGTTCAACGGCTGAACACATCGGTTGCGAGCAGTCCATATTTTAATATGTTCCTTGTGGCACAGGTCAAGGCACACGATAAAGGCTTTTTGTCGGTGGAAATTGATATTGAGTCCATGTTGGAAAACAGAGGCGATATTCACCATTTGTTCCCGAAAAATTACTTGATAAAAAATGGAATTGTGCAAGCACAATACAATCAAATTGCGAATTATGCTTTTATTCAACAGGAAATCAACATTAAAATTAAAGATAGTTCGCCAGCCCAATATATGACTGAAGTGATAGGGCAATGCAATACGAAAAAGCCTGTTTATGGTGGAATCATAGAACAAGATAGGCTGGCTGAAAATCTTAAACAGAATTGTATTCCAGACGGATTTGAAAGCATGGAGATTGGCGACTATCAGGAGTTTCTACAAAGGCGTCGGGAACTGATGGCCGAGAAAATACATCAATACTATGATTCTCTCTGATTTCAAAGGCGAAACTTGATATAAAGGGATGCACTTCGCAATGCGGTCTCTCTGGGCGGCGACAGCGACACCCTTGCCTGC
>OGHB01000240.1_pt1 | contig 37958 bp, 28 predicted proteins | sample 1571451 | NCBI WGS metagenome assembly OGHB01 (sample SAMEA2582071, study PRJEB24529) | metagenome | biome: Human gut stool | place: China | collected 2011
GCTCTTTCGGAGACGATCGCGACCGTCAACCGAGCGCTCTCCGACATGCCGGTCCTGCACGTCTGGCAGCGTCTTTCGAAATACTTCCTGGGCGGCGTTTCCGGACGCGGCCGCTCGGTTGCGGGCCGCGCCGGATCGGGCGCCCTGGCGGTCTCCGCCGAGAAGCCCGAGCGCGAAGAAGGGGCGCTTGACTTTGCGCCGCTCACCCGCTTTCTCTTCCTGCGCCCGCTCCTTCCCGTGGGACTCAACGCCGCGAACGCGCTTCTGGCGAGCGTTCCCTTCGTGCTCTCGGGCGTGAAGTCGCTCCTTCGCGGACGCTTCGATGTGGCGGTTCTCGACGGCGCGGCGTTGCTCGTGTCGTTCTTGCGTCGGGACTTCCGCACGGCGGGTCTTCTGATCGTGCTCCTGGGCCTGGGCGAAATGCTCGAATCCTATACGCGCAAGAAGTCGATGGCGAGCCTTGCCGACGAACTCGCCCTGCGGGTCGACAGCGTCTGGGTGCGCCGCGGAGACGGGAACGTCAAGATCGCGCTTCGCGACGTCACGAAGGAAGACGTCGTCGTGGTGCACGCGGGGAACGCCATTCCGGTGGACGGGATCGTGGTCGACGGCGACGGGAGCGTCAACCAGGCCTCGATGACGGGCGAACCCTTGCCCGTCCACCGCATGAAGGGCGGCACGGTCTTTTCTGGCACGGTCCTTGAAGACGGCGAACTCATGATCCGGCCCACGGGCGTGGGCGACGGCACGCGTCTGCAGCAGATCGTGCGCTTCATCGAGAATTCCGAAGCCGCCAAGGCCGGGATCGAAGGCAAAGCCCTCAAGTGGGCGGACCGCATCGTTCCCTATCACTTCCTCCTCGCGGGGCTCGTGTGGCTCGTGACGCGGGACTTCGCGCGCATGGCGTCGGTTCTCATGGTCGACTTCAGCTGCGCGCTTCGTCTCGCGACCCCCTTGGCGATTCTCACCGCCATGCGCACGGGCACGCAGCGCGGCGTCGTCGTGAAGGGCGGAAAGTACTTGGAAGCCCTCGCCGAAGTCGACACGGTGGTCTTCGACAAGACGGGGACGCTCACGGCGAGCGCCCCGAAACTCTCGGACGTCGTTTCCCTGGACGACCGGCACGACTCCGACGATCTCCTTCGTCTCGCCGCCTGTCTCGAAGAGCACTTCCCGCATCCCGTCGGCCGCGCCGTCGTGCACGCCGCGGAAGCGAAGGGTCTCGCCCACACGATCGAAGCGCACGACGCGAAGATCGACTACGTGGTGGCCCACGGGATCGCTTCGGCGGTCGAAGGGGAGCGCGTGCTCCTCGGTTCGCGCCACTTCGTCGAAGAGGACGAAGGGATTTCGGTGGCAGTCGCGCACGAGGCGGCGGAACGTCTAGCCCGCGAAGGAAAGTCGATTCTCTACTTGGCGGTCGGCGGACGTCTCGCGGGGCTCCTCGGGATCGAGGACCCGATCCGCGAAGAGGCGAAATCCGTCATCGCGGCACTTCACGAGCGCGGCGTCAAGGAAGTCTGGATGCTGACGGGCGACGACGAGCGCACCGCTCGGGTCGTCGCCGAAACGCTCGGGATCGACCACTACCGCGCGGGCATTCTTCCCGCCGACAAGGCGGCCGTCGTGACGGCTCTGAAGGAAAAGGGCGCCAAGGTCCTCATGGTGGGGGACGGCGTCAACGACAGTCCGGCGCTCTCCGCCTCGCATGTGGGCGTCACGCTTCGCGACGGCGCGGACATCGCGCAGGAAGTGGCCGACGTGGTGTTGACCGAAAACACGTTGACGGGCCTCCCCGTCGCGATGGACCTCGGCAAGGCCGCGATGGCGCGCATCCGTCAGAATTTCGTCGCGTCCGTCGGTCTGAACGGCCTCTTCCTTGCGGGCGGTCTCACCGGGACCCTCATGCCCGCCGCCGGAGCGCTCCTTCACAACGGCACGACGATCGGCGTGTGCCTCAACGCCATGCGCAATCCCGATGCCAAGGGGATCAACGGCAAAGATCTTCTCTCCGACATCGGGGAGAACCTTCGCCATGCGATCTCGCACGTCACCGACACGCTCGAGCGTGCGGAAGGCGCGGCCTCGACGCAGACGGGCGGTTAGGGTGGCCGGGGCGGTCACGGGCGCGGACGTCTTCCGACGCTCGCCTGACGCCGACGATCTGCAGATACAGAACGACTTAAGGAGATCCATCATGCAAGCAATCACGACCGAAAGCCTTCTCGCTTCGGTGCGCTCCTTCGTTCCGGGGCGGCTTCGCCTGCGGCACCCGGCTCTTGCCGAACTCTCGGACGACTTGGCCGACGGACTCGTTGCCTGGCTCAAGACGAAGCCGGGCATGACGGAGGTCACGCTCAACCCCCGCGTGGGAAGCCTTCTTCTTCTCTGGGATGAGTCGCAGGCCGACTGGACCTTTGAAGACTTGGCCGAAGAAGCGGCCGGGCTTTTCGCGCTCTTTGCGCCCGCGGACGAATCCGTCTGCGGGGTCGACGGCGAGTGTGCCGAGCCGACCTGCGAAGCCTGCGAAAACGCCGGGGAGGTTTCGTCTTCGGGTGAAAAGGCCGAGTCCTCGACGGAAGACGCCGGCCGTTGCCGCGCCTGCGCCTCCGTGAAGGCGTCGGTCGAGACCCTCGCCGAAACGCTCGAACCGGCGGGGGAAGCACTGAAGCGTTGCGGTCAGAAGGCGCTCGACCTCGTCGCGCCCATTGTGGTGCCCGAGAAGAAAGCGAAGGCGGGCGCCCGCACGCGCCGCATCGCGCAGAACCGTCTGATGGGCGGGGCGCTCGCGGGCTCCACCGCGGCGATCTTCCTTCGCGCCTGGGGCGCCCACTGGGTGCTCGGCTCCGTCTTCTTCGGGTTCCTCGCGGTGCACCTCTGGCAGCACCGCCGCGTGCTCTGAGAAACTTTGCGCCCGACGGCACGGCGCCCTGCGGGGCGCCCGTCTTTCGGGTAGAGTGGGGCGGACGTTCTGCGTGAAGCCTCTGACTTCGCGCGGACGCCCGCCTTTTTCCTTGACCGTTCGCCCGAGTACTCGACGGACGATTTTCTCCCTCTTTCTCCGGAGCCGCCATGCCCGTCAAAACCATCCGCGCGGTGACGCTTGCGATTCTCTTTCTCGTGGCGCTTGCGCTCGCCTTTCTCTCCTTTGCGCTCCTGCTTCTTGCGGTGGTGCTCTGCATCTTCTTTGCGCTCCTCGCTTTCCTTGCGGCGCCCGAAGAGACGAAGGCCTTCGTGCGGGGTTCCCGCGACACGGTGGACGCCTGGGTGCGCGCCATGGTGAAGCTCGTCGAAGACGCGGGCCGCATGATGGAGGCGTGGATGGCGAGGTTTGCCGGCGGGACGGCGCAGGCCTCCGAGGCGAACGCAGGGGAAGAGGAAGCTGCGAAGAAGCCGGAGGCGGCTTCGGAAGACGCGTCGGATCGTCCCGCACCGACGAAGGAAAACGCCTTGACGGAGACCGCGAAGACGACGGAGAGCGTCGCAAAGACGCCCGAAGGTTGAGGCGGAGGGCCTTTCGAACGGCCCTGCATCCCCCTGCACAAACGAAAACCGGCGATCCGCGCAAAGGTCGCCGGTTTTGTCGTACTGGGGGAAGGGAAGGAATCGGGACTCAGGCGAGCGCTTCGGGCGACTCGGGGAGAATTTGTCCGCCGTCCACCACGATACTTTGTCCGGTAATGTAGTGCGCTTCCTTCGACGCGAAGAAAAGCACGGCCGTTCCGATGTCTTCGGGGGTGCCCAGGCGCTTCATCGGGATGGCGCGCGCCATTTGGGCGAGGTATTCCTCGCCGAGACCGTCCAGGCCTTCCGTCGCGATGTTGCCCGGCTGCACGGCGTTCACCGTGATCCCGTAAGGGGCGAGTTCGATCGCGGCCGTGCGCATGAAGCCGAGCTGTGCGGCCTTGGACGCCCCGTAGTGCGCCCAGCCCGGATAGCCCGTGATCGGGCCCGTGATGGAGCTCGTGAGCACGATGCGCCCGTAACCCTGCTTTTTCATCACGGGAATTGCGGCCTGCACCGAGAGGAAGGTCCCCTTGACGTTCACGTTCATGACGCGCTCGAAGTCGGCTTCCGTCATCTCTTCGAGCTTAGCCTGAGGGAAAATCCCTGCGTTGGCGCAGAGCACGTCGAGGCGGCCCCAACGTTCCACGGCAAGGCGCACCATTTTTTCGCAGAAATCGCGCTTCGTCACGTCCCCCGCGATGCCTTCGGCTTCGACGCCGAAGCTGCGGAGTTCTTCTGCGGCTTCACGGCACTCGTTTTCTTCGAGGCCCGCGACGAGGACGTTGGCGCCCGCCTTGGCGAGCACCCGCGCAATGCCGCGGCCGATGCCGCGTGAACCGCCCGTAACAATGGCCACCTGATTCTGAAGACTGCCGAGCATGGGAAAACCTCACTCAAAAGGGAAGACGAAGGCCGCCGCTTTCACGGAAGCGGCGGGATGCGAAGCGGGTGTGCAGGATTTCAGGGAAAAATCAACCGAAGATCTTGCACCAGAGCCAGGCGGGAACGCCGAAGATCACGAGGTAGGTGATGATCATCGCGGCGGCCTGCACGAAGTGGCTCTTCGAGATCCCCAGAACGATCGGGCCGAGGCCGTCCCAAACCTTGAAGAGGAGAAGGAAGCTCGCGACGGCCCAGATGAGGCCGAAAACAATGGAAAAGAAGGTGAACATGACGTTTCCTTGAGATCGGGATGAAAGGGTTCGCTCCGGACGGATCCCGTCCGAGGTCTTTTGCGAATCCATTCTAAGGGAGGCGCCTTAATGACGACTGAGAGGGAAAACGCTTGTTTGGGATCGGCGTTTGGGAACGGCCGTCCTTATGGGTTCGTTCGGAAAGCCCGGGAAAAGAAGCTTTGACTAAGAACCTCGGAGGACGGTTGTCGAGTCGGGGTGGAGGTGAAGAAGAGAGAGGGTTCGCTTACTTCTTCTTCGCGCGCGTGAGACGAAACACCATCACGGCGAGAAGCGCGATCCCGACGAGTTCCGCCGTGTTGAGCGTGAGGCCGAGAAGCAGAACGCCGAGCACCACGGCCGTCAAGGGCTCGAAGTTGGCGAGTAGCGCCGTGGTCGGAGCGGAGATGTAGGCGAGGCTCTTCAGATAGCACCAGAAGGCCGCGACCGTCCCGACGGCGGCGATGTAGAAGTAGAGTCCCGTCGTGACGAGGTTCCATTCCACCGCGGCGACGTCCGGGGGATTGATGAGGCAGAGAATCGCGCCGCCCAAGGTCATGCCCCAACCCACGACGACCCCGACGGGTAGGCGCGTGAGCATGCGTTTGGGTTGCACCGTGCAGAAGGCCCCGCAGGCGGCTGAGGTAATCCCCCAGAGCACTCCCGCGGGCGAAAAGTCAAGGGTGGAGAAGTCGCCCTTCGTGACGAGAAGCGAGACGCCGCCGATTGCCAAGGCAATCGAAATCCATTCGTCGAGCGTGATGGCGCGGCGCTCCGAATACGCGGTCCACCCCGTCACGAAAAGCGGTCCCGTCGTGACGGTAAGCGCCGCCGTCGCGGCGTTGGCGTCCCGAATCGAGAGAAAGAAGGTGAGCTGAATCCCGAGCATCCCGAGAGCGTAGAGGACGAGGTCGCGCCGGTCCGTCTTGTCGCGAAAAGGCGCGAGGACGTCTTCGCGCAGGACGAGAGCTTCAAGTGTCAAGAGGAGCACGCCCGCGCCCGCGAGACGAAGCGAGGCGAGGTCGATCGCGTCGAACGACACCGCTTCCATGAGGTACTGCGCGGCGATGCTCATGGAACCCCAGAAAACGCCGGCGGCGGAAGCGAGAAGGATGCCGATCATGGGACGCGGGAGCATCGGAAGACCTCGAAGAGGAAGAGAAGGAGGGGACGAAAGTGCGGGATGACGCCGGTTTGTCAAGCGGTGTCAAGGGGCTCGAACAACGGAGAGTGTAGAAGGTCGGATGAAGGTGCAAAGGCCTTGGAACGCGAGGGATCGGGAGGACGGGAAGAAGGAACTGATGAGAATGTCCGGAGGGCAAAGTGACAACTATGCAACAAAAGTGCGAGGGCATGTTGCGCTGTATGATTAGCTACTGTCACAAGCTATTGCGGAAAAGAGTAAGGGTAAACCTCTATGGGGGGGGGGTCGAAGATATGAAAACATGCCCTCGTCCGAGCGGCAAAGAAGTCCCTTACCTGAAGGCAAGCGGGTGAAGGGTGGCCGTGAAGGATGCGGGGTCCGACGCACCATTCCATTCCCGTCGGATCCCTTTCTCAGATCAGACTTACATAGAAAGGTTAATGAACATGTTCAAGAAGTCTCTGATTGCTGTTGCTGCCCTCAGCGCCCTCGCCGGCTCCGCCATGGCTGCTGACGTCCAGATCTACGGTCGTATCGACACGGGTTTCCGTTATCAGAACGTTGACTACGACGTTGCCAAAGTTGACGACAAGTCTTCTTTCGAAATGGTTTCCGGTAACTACTCCGGTAGCCGCGTCGGCATCAAGGGTTCGGAAGACCTCGGCAACGGCATGACGGTCGGTTTCGTCCTCGAAAACGGTTTTGAAGGTGATGACGGTTCGTTCGACTCGAACGAAGACATCTTCGGTCGTGAAGCCATCCTCTACGTCGAAGGCGATTTCGGTAAGGTTGCTTTCGGCCGCACGGGCATCCTCAACGGCACGGCCGGCTCGTTTGCCATCGGCAACTTCACGCCGTGGGGCACGGGTTGGGGTTCCGTCGGTGACCAGTCCCTCATCTTCGGTGCTTCGATCGCCAGTCGTTGGGACAACATGATTTCCTATCGTTCGCCTGAATTCGCCGGCTTCCAGGTTCACGCTCAGTATTCGTTTGGTGCCAACACCTATCAGAACGATGCTAAGACCGAAACGTACGAAGAAGGCAAGACGACGACCGACCGCTACTATGCCATCGGTGCCACGTACAAGAACGGTGGTCTCAACCTCATCGGTATTGTTGACTCCGTCAACGAAAAGCACATCCAGGGTACGGAAGATCCGGACGACACGCTTCGCGTGACGATCGGCGGTTCGTATGACTTCGGCTTTGTGAAGCCTTACATCTCGGCTGCTTACTTCAAGGACGCCAAGATGAAGACCTGGCTGAACTCTTATAACTACGAAGGTGCCGCTGACAAGCTGAAGGATATCCTCCACGACGGTAAGTCCGACTGGGACGGCTACGGCTTGATTCTTGGCGCTTCCGCTCCGCTCGTTGGTGGTACGGCTCACATGACGATCGGTTACATGGACGCTGAGGCTCAGGGCTTTGCTAATACCGCCGCCTGGAATGAATCCGAAGGTGCCGACATGACGCGTTACACGTTTGCTATCGGTTACGAATATCCGCTCAGCAAGCGCACCAAGGTTTATGCTGACGCCGGCTATTTCAAGGACGAAGTGGATTGGAACAACAAGGCTTGGGGCGACCGTGAACCGGAAGGCTATCAGGCCGCTTTCGGTATGATCCACTACTTCTAATCAGCGTTTAACTGGGTGTTCCAACGCCTGACTTAACCTGATGAAAGAGCCCTCTCCGAGCAATCGGCGGGGGCTCTTGTTTTATGAGTAAGAGGGCGGAGTGAACTTTCTGCAACAAAATTTATTCTTCAGTATTTAACCTGCGACACTAAGGAAGAAGCTCTCTCTCTCGAAGGGTTGAGGGTTACTACCTAGATGGGGTGGGGCGGTCCGTATGAGAGCATGATCCCGCCTAAGCAGGCGATTGGAGCCTTTGGTTCACCGGGTGCTTGCCAATTTTCCCGGATGGTCGCCGCAAAAGGTTACGGCAGATTCCAGACCGTCAGGTTTTGATGATCTGTCGGTCGGAATGACGGACTTTTTATAGAAAGTCCGGGTGAAGGCGCTCACAGTCCTTCGCTTATTACAACTTATCTTCTAAGACATTAAGGAATGGAAATGTTTAAGAAGTCTCTCATCGCTATTGCCGCCCTCGGCGCCTTCGCTGGCTCCGCCATGGCTGCTGACATCACGATTTCCGGTCGTATCGACACGGGTCTCAACTTCCACGACCAGGAAGTGAAGGCTTTCGGCGAAAAGATGGTTGACCAGAACGAATTTAAGATGAAGTCTGGTCAGTACTCCGGTTCCCGTATCACGATCAAGGGCTCGGAAGAACTCGGAAACGGCATGAAGGCTGGTTTCATCCTCGAAAACGGTTTCGAAGGTGACGACGGCTCGTTCGACTCCAACGGCGACGACAAGCTCTTCGGCCGTGAATCCATCGTTTACCTTGAAGGCGACTTTGGTCACTTCTCCATGGGCCGCGTTGGTTCGCTCTCGTCCGGTCTCGGTTCCTACAACCTCATGTACAACTTCACGCCGTGGGGTACGGGTTGGGGTGACTTCGCCGGCAACAAGGGTGAATTCATGCTCGGTGACCGTGGTCGTATGAACAACACGCTCACCTATCGTTCGCCCGAATTCGCTGGCGTTCAGGTCTTCGCTCAGTACTCCCTTGAAGCTGCCGCTCAGGAAGACGATCAGTCCGGTAACAACAAGCGTTACGCTGGTTTGGGCGCTTCCTACAAGCTCGGTGCCTTTAGCACGGCTCTCGTGGTCGACACGATCATGAACGGCAACGACGATGATTCCCGTAATACGGAAGACTCCCTCGGCGTGTCCTGGGGTGCTTCGTATGATCTCGGTGTCACGAAGCCCATGATTCTCGTTCAGTACGGCAAGAACGAAAACAAGCTCGGTGGCTTCTCGGCCTCTACCTTCTTCGATGAGTACGTTGACGACGAAATGTATCGTTACGGCACGAATGAAGGTGTCAAGGGCTATGCCATCGCTCTCGGTACCGTCACGCCGCTTTTTGGCGGTAACCTCTACACGTCTGTGAACTACACGGACGGTGAATATGACGGTGATGTTGGAACTCAGCGCAATGACGGCACTGCCGCCGATCCTGACTGGAATGCTGGTCAGCGTGTCTTCAACGGTGACATCCAGCGTTGGGGTGTTGCGGTTGGTTACGACTATCCGCTCAGCAAGCGCACGAAGATCTACGGTTTCGCGGCTTACAACGAAGGCGAACTCAAGGCTACTGAAGTCAAGACGAGTGGCGCTATCAACAAGGGTAAGATCGAAGAAACCGATATCGAAGCCGGTGTTGGTCTGATCCACTACTTCTAATCAGCCTTTCATCGGGTGTCTCCCACACCTGACATAAGCTGAAAGAGAGCCTCGTTCGATTCGTCGGATGAGGCTCTCAACGTATTGTGTTCCCTTCTCGCAAAGTCTGACGACGCTGTTCCCGCCGAAATCCTCCGCTTTCCTCTTAATGCAGCGCTGCCGTCCGAATCGTCCAGTCGACGCTCGACAGCACGCCCCTCAGCACCTTTGCCGCTCGGCGAAAGAGTTTCTCTTCGAATAGATCGTTTCGGTAGGAGAGTTCTACCGAGTCCTGCGACGTGTGAAACGGAATCTCGCAGACGTCAAGCGTTGGGAAGCGCTCGAGAAAACACTTCGCCGTGTGCACGGGCACGAGCGCGACGCGGTCGGTGCCGAGCAGATACTGCGGCACTTCCGCATAGTGCGACGTCATCACGTCGACGCGCCGCCGATGTCCAAGCCGCCGAAGATACCCTTCCGCTACCCCGAAGGTGCCGCCGTAGTGCACCACCACGTGGGGCCTCGCCGCGTACTCGTCGAGCGTCAAGACTTTTCCTCTTTTCTCGGGATCGGGTTCGTCATAAAGACAGCAGTCCCAGTGCAACCCAAAGGATTCGCGCGCCACGGCGTTCGAGTGCGTGCCTCCGCCCGTGATCGTGAAGTGCGTGGCGCGTGAGAGGAGAGCGCGTTCGGCTAAAAGAGCGTTCGTCTGCCGCAAAATCGGCGTCGCTTCCGGAAGTTGCTCTCGGAAAGCGTCCGTGAGTTTTCGGCCGAGCACGATCTCGAAGTCGTCCGACATGGAGATCACGACCGCGCTCCCCCGTTGCATTTCTCCGGGAAGCGCCCGCGCGCAGGCACCGAGCGCGTCAGACACCGTCGGAAAGAGTTCCTCTGCGAGAATGCTCGGCGCCAGACCCTTGTCGGACGGGAGAAAGAGGGGATCCCCGTAGGCTTCGCGAAGGAGCTTGAGATGCTCGCTCACGGTCGAGACGGCAAGCCCCAGCTCCCGCGCCGCACGCGTCATGTTGCGCTCGCGATAGAGCGACAGAAAAGTCTTGAGAAGATTGAGATTGAAGTCGGCGGCGTCGGGCATGAGAGGAAAAAATCGAAAAGAGGGAATGTCGGTTCGGAAAACCCCGTCGGGAATGATGATGCCACAGATGAAGGACGGCGCTCTTTCCCGAACTTCAAAAGAAGCTCCCCCGAGCCAAACGGCCCGAGGGAGTGAAAGTGGATCGGCCGGGAAAAGTCCCCGACCGACCCGGGGAAGAACACCTCAATCGATCGGTCGGAGAGAATCAACGCCCGGCTTTGATCGCGTCCATGGCGTAGCGGGCGGCGAGGCGTCCCGAGGTGAGCGCGAAGCTCGAGGTGGCGCCTTCCACCTTGATGTCGTCCGTGTCCATGAAGAGCCCGCCCATGTCGGCGCCCGCCATGTAGAGGTTCGGGATGCTGTCGCCCTGACCGTTCAAAGCTTCGAAGCGGCGGTTGATCTTGATGCCGCCGAGCGTCAGGAAGTAGGTGCGGATGCCCTTCAAGGCGTAGTACGGCCCCTTTTCCATGTCGAAGGCGGCGAGGTGTTCCTTCTTGCGCCCGAACTCGGCGTCGACGCCCGTCTTCGCGTATTCGTTCACCTTTTCCATGGTGGCCTTGAGGTTTTCAAAGGGCACGCCGATCTGCATGGCGAGGTCTTCGAGGGTGTCGGCCTTGAAGGCCCAGCCGCGCTTCATGCCTTCTTCGAAGGTCTTGGGAAGCGCTTTCAGCGGCGTTCCGACGGTGACGATCGCATTGAAGGGAATGAGCGGACCGGTGGCTACGAGCTGATCGAATTTCGCCTGGTCGAGGATGTTGTACATGATCCCGCCCGCCGCGGTCATGGCGGCGTAGACCTCGGTAAAGACCGAACCGCGCGATTCGTTGAAGAAGCGCTCGCCGTTGCGGTCAATCCAAAGCCACGGCTGCGCGAGGGCGCAGCGGCCCTGCTTGAGCCAATCCTCACCGTTGAACTGGTTGATCGGCGGACGGTCGGGGAGGTAGGGAGCGTTCCCGACCACCTGCGACATGCCGGCCGTGGCGCCGCCCACCTTCATCGCCATGTTGATGCCGTCGCCCGTGCGGCCGTCGATGAGCGCACTGCGAAGCCAAATCGGTTCGGAGACGCTCGGGTCGCTCGAGTCCGGAACGTACTGCTGAATCATGCCGGGATTCGCGGCAAAGCCGCCCGTTGCGAGAATCACCTTCTTCGCGCGAATGACGACCGTTTCGCCCGTCTTTGTGTCGACGGCTTCCACGCCCGTCACGCGCCCGTTCGTGAGAAGAAGCTTCTTCGCGGGCGTTTCCGTGAGGATCCTGGCGCCCTTGGCCTTCGCGGACTCGGCGAGTTTCGCGACCACGGTCGAGGCGCCGCCCTTGAAGAGGTGCCAGCAATGGAAGGATTCTTCTTCCGGCATGATCGTGCGGATGCCGCGGATCGTCACGCCCTTGTCGACGACCCAGTCGATGGTGGCGCCCGATTCGGCGATGAGCTGACGAATCACGTTCGGATTGGTGCGGTAGTGGTTGAATTCGAGGAAGCGGTTCAAGGTCCTCTGCACGTCCCACTTGATGCCGTGCTCCTTCTGGTAGCGCGTGCCAATGCCGAGCGACCCTTCGGGGAAATTGCCGGCGCCGCCCAAAATGGCGAGCTTTTCAAGAACCACGGGCTTCAGACCCTTGTCGGTCGCTTCGGCCGCCGCGGCGATGCCGCTCAAGCCGCCGCCCACGATCACGAGGTCCGTGTCCATGACGCGCGTCGCCGCAAACACGGGACTCGAGAGAAAGCCCGAAGCCATGAGAAGCGAAGCGGTCGCCGTCAGAAAGAATCGACGTTGCATGATGGAAAGTCTCCTTTTCCGGTTGATGTCCCCTTCATGATGCGCGCGGCATTGTTCGACTTTTCGAAAGTGCTCTTCTCTTTTCCGAACGGAAGGGGGCGGGCGGACGCCGTTCCAAAGTTCCCTTGCGGAATCCTCAGAAGATTTTCCAAAACGATTGCCGGGGAGGGTGCGACGACTGCAATGCGTTCTCCCGCAACGGGTGTGGTATGAACGCGTAAAATGCGCGTCGGATTGGATTTTGCGCCACAACTTTCCTTTCCGTCTTTTTCGAAGCTTTCTCTTCCCCCGTCGGGATTTCGCGAAAACGGCCGCGAAAAATCGTTTTCAGGGGGTGCGGAATGCATGTGCGAGGATGAGCCCGATCCCGAGAGGGAGCCCGCGGCTCGGCGCGCAATGCCGCGGGAAGCTCCCCTTCGGGCGTACTCCACGGGTTTCGCCGGGACGGCGAACCTTTCACCACTCAAAGGACAAGACATGTTCAAGAAGTCCCTCATCGCGCTCGTTACGCTTTCCGCCGCGGCCTTTGCCGCCAACGCCGCCGACGTCACCCTTTCGGGGCGCATCGACGCGGGTCTCAATTACCACAACGCCAAGAAGACGGGCCAGGAATCCGCCGACACCTTCTCCATGAAGTCGGGCCAGTACTCGGCCTCGCGCGTGACACTCAAGGGTTCGGAAGAACTTGGAAACGGCACTTCGGTCGGCTTCATCCTCGAAAACGGCTTTGATTCCGACACGGGCGCTTTCTCTCAGGAAGACCGGCTCTTCGGCCGTGAAGCGATCGTCTACGTGAAGGGCGAATTCGGCACCTTCGCCATGGGCCGCGTGGGCGCCCTTTCTTCGGGTGCGGGATCGTTCAGCCGCATCTACGACTACGCCGCCTTCGGCACGGGCTGGGGCGACTACGCCGGCGCCAAGGGGCAGTTCATGCTCGGCGACCGCGACCGCTTCGACAACTCGATCACCTACGTGTCGCCCGAATTCGCCGGCCTCACGGTTTCCGCCCAGTATTCGCTGAAGACGGCCGGCGCCGAAGCTGATCACTCCTCGCTCAACAAGCGCTACGCCGCCTTGGGCGCCACCTACAATCTCGGCGCCTTCAGCACCGGCCTCGTCGTCGACACGATCATGAACGGCGCCAAGGACGATTCCCGCAACACGGAAGATTCGCTCGGCGTTTCCTGGGGCGCTTCGTTCGACCTCGGCGTCACGAAGCCCATGGTCCTCGTTCAGTACGGCAAGAACGAAAACAAGTTGGGCGGCTTCAGCTTCGCCTCGATGCTCGAAGACTATGCCGACACCGACGCGCAGAAGTACGGTTCCACCCGCAACGGTGGTCTGAAGGGCTATGCCGTGGCACTCGGCGCGGTAACTCCGCTTCTTGGCGGCAACCTCTACACGGCCGTGAACTACACGGACGGGAAGCTTGACGGTAACGCCTACCGTGCGCCGATTACGGCTGAAAAGCTCGGTGATGCAGACGGTTTCGCCACGGCCGACATCGAACGCTGGGGTTTTGCCGCGGGTTACGACTACCCGCTCTCGAAGCGCACCAAGCTCTACGGCTACGCCGCCTTCAACCAGGGCGAACTCAAGGGCACTTTCCACGACACGAAGGGCGCCGCCCAGAATTCCGGCAAGTCCACGGAAAAGGACACCGAAGTCGGCTTCGGCATGGTGCACTTCTTCTAAGTCCCTTCTGATCCGGACTCACGTCCGGACCGTCGGACAATCGGGTTCCTCTCTTCTTTGAGTCGGGCGGAGCCCCTGCGACTCGCTTTCATCGGGCCCCGAAAGCGGGTCGCTTTGCATTCGGGCGGGCGGTTTTCCCTCCGATCCGCTTCCCATTTCCAGGACGTCGTGAGAAAATGTCGGCTCTCTTATTCGACCCGCTCCGACACAGAGCGCACGCACCGCGACACCGAGGCCCGCCATGACCGATCCCCAGAAACCGAAGCTCCACGAAAGCTTCTACTCCGTCTTTTCCTTTGTTTTCGGCTGCATCATGCTGGGGCTTGTCGCCTATCTCGCCTACGATTGGTTGCAGGGATAAAACGCTTCACTCATGGCGCACGACTTGCGCCCGCCGCGCTCCCGTACTCTCCCGTAGAGCGCAGAGGCGTCGTCACGCCTTCTTTGCGGCCCGCATTTCCCGCACTTCCGCCGCGCAGAAGACCAAAATCCCCGACCAGATGAAGAGAAGCGGCAGGAGTTCCTCCTGTCCGAAGGGTTCCTCAAACCAGAAGATTCCGAGAAGAAGCGTGAGGATGGGCGAGAGGTACTGACAGAAGCCGAGGACGTTCATCGGAAGGTTCATTGCGGCAAAGGTGAAGAGTACGAGCGGAATCGAGGTCACGATCCCCGTCCCGACGAGCGCGAGGGAAAGAACCGTGTCGCCCGTGAGGAAATGTCCGAGTCCCGCCGACTGCAGGTGCCACGCGTACCAGAGCGCAAAGGGGAGCATGACCGTGACTTCGAGCAGAATCCCGATCTGGGCGTCGAGCATGAGCTTCTTTTTGAGCGCCCCGTAGAGGCCCCAGGTGGCCGAAACCCCGAGCGCAATCCAGGGAAACTGCCCGAAGGACGCGATCATGAGGGAGACTCCGGCGGCCGCGAGTCCGATCGCGGTCCACTTCATGCGCCCGAGCCGCTCCGAGAAAAAGAGAACGCCCAGGAGCACCGAAATGAGGGGCGTGAGGAACGTCCCGATTCCGAGTTGCACGACCTGTTCGGAGATGACGCCGATCACGTTGATCCACCAGTTGAGGGAGGCGAACACCGCGGCCGCGAGCAAAAGACCGGTCCGGCGCGGGTCGTGTACGAGCGTCTTCACCGTTTCCGAAATTTCTTTTCCGCGTCCCCGCACAAGGAGGAGCACGAGGACGAAAACGAAGGTCCAGACGACGCGGTGGGCGATCACTTCCCAGGAATCGGCCGCGGCCAGAAGATTCCAGTAAAGCGCCATGAAGCCCCAGAAGAGATAGGAGACGAGGGCGGCGGCAAGGCCGGCTTTTCGGTCGGGACGGTCGGGAGCAGGGTTCGGCATGGGATCGGGTTGAGACGGGAATGTGAGGAAGTGTAGCGCAGTCCGCAAAACACCACTCTTCTTCGGGTTTCTCCTTGCTTTTGTCGTTAGAATGACCGAACGCAAATTTTTTCGGGGAGACCTCTTATGAAGACAAAGCGCGTTTTGGCCGTGCACGATCTGTGCTCCTTCGGGCGCTGTTCGCTCACCGCCGCGATTCCCGTGATTTCGGCGATGGGCATGCAGGTGTGTCCCCTGCCCACGGCCTTTTTCTCGAACAATCTCACTTACGGCGAATTCACCTTTCACGACTTCACCGACAAGATGACGGGCTTCATGGACCGTTGGGAGAAGCTCGGATTCCGGTACGACGCCGTCTACAGCGGCTTTTTGGCTTCGGTCGAGCAGATTGAAGTCGTGCGCGACGCCGCGCGGCGCTTCGCTTCGCGCGAGGAGTCGCTCGTCGTGGTGGATCCCGCCATGGGGGACGACGGAAAGCTCTACCCGGTCTTCGGGCCCGAGTACGTCGAGGCGATGCGCACGCTCGTCAAGGAGGCGACCCTCATTACGCCCAACTTCACAGAAGCCTGCTTCCTGCTCGGCGAATCCTGCGGGACGGCGGTTCCCTCGAGCGAAGCGCTTCGCGCGATGACGGAAAAGCTCGCCGCCCTGGGGGCGAAGCAGGTCGTCATCACGAGCGTGCCGGCTGGTGAAAACGAAATCAAGGTCGTGAGCTTTGATTCGGTCGCGGGCGAATACGCCGAGCGCACGACGCCGCGCATTCCCTTTACGACCTGCGGGACGGGGGACCTCTTTACGAGCGTCGTGACGGGGGCGCTACTGCGCGGAGAAACGCTTGCGGCCGCTTCGGCGCTCGCGATGCGTTTCGTGAGCCGCGTGATGGAATTCACCCTGGCGTCGGGGTCGGACCCGCGCGAAGGGGTGATCGTGGAGCCGTGTCTCAAGGAACTTCTGCTCTGATCCCGAATGCCTGGGAATTCTGAACAACAAAGCCCCAGAAGACTTGAATGTGTTTCTGGGGCTTTGTACGTCGGTACGTGGAAATGGAAGCACAGGGTTATTAATCGAAGAAAATCGATTTGTTGCTACTGTGCGTGGAGTTTGTTTTTTTTTATTGTCTTGTGAGAGATTCCGCAATTACTTTGATGGGAACAGCGTCGGCGATTTTTATTTCTGTCGATTTTTCATCATTCTTCGCTGTCGCAGAGAAAATCGCTTTCATCACCAAAGCGACTAAAACTGTCGGTATTACCCCTAACAAAATTAGCTGGATGATGTAAAGACGAGCTTCTGCATCAGTGAGGATATCTGTAGTAGGGTTTGCAAAAAGTGCATGCCACACCATTATGAAAAAGCTGCCGTAAAGAAGTCCGATGACAATCATCAATGACCAGAAAAAAAGAGGTCGACGGCCAGAATTCTTTTGCAGTCTATTTAAACGCTCCTTTTCCTGTTCTAGTCTGATTTTTTCTAACTCAAGCTTGGTTTTTTCTTGCTCAAGTGTTAGGTCGGAGATCTTCATGGCAATGTCCGCACGTTCGTCTCGTGTGTCAATGCGCTCCGCGAGTTCCTGTACTTCAGATTGGAGGTTGATGGGGCCAAAATTCATAGGATGTAGCCTAAATTTTTAAGTCGAAAATACAAGGCTTGAGAAGAAACTCCAAATGCTTGGCGTAAGGCTACTGGATCCTTAATGTTTCGCACTTCAATCATGGCCTTCATGGCAATGGCGGGCATGAGAAGTTCCGCTGCGAATTCGTTCGCAAGGCGTTCATGCACAGGATTGATACGAAACCAGTTGGCCTTAGTGGTATCTCGCAACGAGCTTCCGTGATCTAGACAAAAATGTCCAAGCTCATGGGCAATTGTAAATCGTTGGCGTTCAGGAACGTCAGCAGCGTTGACATATATTATTTGATTTTCTTCGTCAAGATAGCCCGACTTGGTTCCCAGATTCTCGATGCGTTCAACATTAAGTCCCAAACGGCGAGCAAACTCTTCAGGAGAAATTGGAATATTGAAGTCCCAATATTCGTCCAGAAGAGCGCGAGCCGTATCTACAGCTCGTGTCATATCTAACTCCTTGTTAAGGTCAAAACTTTGCCGTTCGTTATGGGACGGAGATGTCATTTTCGGCCCCAGAAAGACGAAAAGAGGCGGCTCCAAGTACTTGTCTTGGAGCCGTTTTGTTACAGATCGCACCGCGAGTATACCGTAGTCGGAGGAAGTTGTCGAAAGAGGGGAAAGTGTTTACGCGACAAATGTGGACGAAATGTCAATTTAGTTCAAAAAGAACGAATGCGTTTGTCGCATCGCTTGACCCCAACCTTCCCTTCCATTCCCTTCGTTTTGGAATACAGCGACGAAAAAGATGGCCGCCCGATGTCTCGGACGACCGTGAGGAGAGAAATCCCGCTCTCGGTTTGCGGGAGGAGGATCCCGCCTCCTGCGCTCTCCCTTTGAACGCAGGAGGGAGGATTTGCAGGGAGGATTTAGGCCGCCGCGGCCTTGCCGGCTTCGCGGCCGAAGACGAGGCAGTCGAGAATGGCGTTCGTGCCCATGCGGACCGCGCCGTGCACCCCCGAAGTGGCTTCGCCGGCGGCGTAGAGGCCGGGGATCGGCTTCGAGGTCTTGACGTCGATCACTTCGCCCTTGAGCGTCGTGACGAGGCCGCCCATGCAGTGGTGGATGCGCGGGGACATTTCCATGGCGAGCCACGGGCCTTCGAGCATGGGCTTGACACGGCTCACGTCCTTGCCGAGGGCGTCCTTGCCGGCCTTGACGCCCGCGTTGTATTCGTCGATCGTGGCCTTGAGGGCGGCCGCGTCGATCGAGAAGGCCTTGGCGATTTCGTCGAGCGTGGCGCATTCCTTGACGAGGCCCTTTTTGACGCAGTCTTCGACGAAGCCAGGACGGCGTTCGGCGAGCGCGGCGCCCGCGGCCTTGTTGGCGACGGCGATGCAGTGCAGACCCTTGCCCTGTTCGACGAGAATGGCGTCGGCGCGGACCTTGCGGTTGGCGTTTTCGTTCACGAAGCGCTTGCCCTTCGTCGTGACCCAGACGCCGAATTCACCGGCGACGTACTGCGCGAAGGACCAGCTCACGCCCATGCCCTTTTCGATGGCGTTGTTCCAAGGCGTGCACTGAATCCAGTCGTTCTGGACCTGCAGAGCGCCGATGCGGCTCGATTCGCGCCAGAGTTCGGACGTGGCGCCCGGCTGGTTCGTCGTCTGGAATTTGTTCGTGAGCTTCGGGTCCTGCAGCATGCGGTATTCGACGTCGACCGAGAAGCCGCCGTGGCAGAGGATGACGCCCTTCTTGGCTTCGATGTACTTCACCTTGCCGGAACCCGCCTTCGGGAAGCGATAGCCTTCATAGACCTTCAGACCGCGCACGCGGCCGTTGCCGTCGCGAATGATTTCGTCGACGTAGCAACGGGTGCGGGGCTTGACGCCGCGTTCTTCGAGACGGGCGAGAAGCGGACGGACGATGCCCGAGCCCGAACCCTGCTTCGTCGTGTGGGAGCGGGGATGCGAGTGACCGCCTTCCATGCCGATGCCTGACACCCATTCGACCTTGAGTTCGTTCACGGTCCATTCGTAGTTGGACTTGGCGTGTTCGGCGAGGAAGCGAACCTTTTCGGGGTTGTTGAGGTAGAGGCCGTTCACAAGGATATCCTGTTCGAGCTCTTCGGGCGTGTCCTTGATGTTGTGCGAGAGCTGCTGGGGCGTGCCGATGGCGCACATGTCGCCGCCGCAGATGGCGGAGTTGCCGCCCGCGATCGGCATCTTTTCGAGGACGAGGACCTTGGCGCCCGCCTTGTGGGCTTCGAGGGCGGCGGCAAGACCGGCAAAGCCGGAGCCGACGATGAGGACGTCGACGGATTCGTCCCACTTGGGAAGGACGGGGCAGGCCGGTTCGGCGGCGCGGGCGAGGGTGGCGGCACCGGCCGTGAGGCCGGCGATGCCGCAGAGACTGCCGGCGCGAAGGAAGGAACGACGATTCATTTCGGACATGGTGATTTCTCCTTTGAGGGCGTCGCGTTTCGTCAAAAACGCAAAATCAAATGACGGGCGCGGAGACGGTCGGGTCGGCGCAAGCTCGTCGGGGACGCGTGTCTGAAGGGTGGAGATTCCGGAATCCGTCGATCAGAAGGTCATTGAAATCAACGGGATGCGTTTCGTTGAAGATCTTTGACGCTCAAAAGTGTAGAAAAAGGGAAGGGACGGGGACAGGTCCTCGGCGAAAAACCTGATTTGACGAATCGTCAAAAGGTGGTAGAATCTTCCCGCAGAGGCGATCGCGGACGTCGACGGGTCCGCGCGTCGCCCGATCTCGGGACGGACGGGGCCGCTTGGGCCGGCAGGAATAGGGAGAGAAAGGATGGATCGACGAGAGGATTTCGCGGCCTGGCGGCTTTTCTGCCGGGTGATCCGCACGGGTTCGCTCTCGCGGGCGGCGATGGAACTCAATCTCGCGCCTGCGGCCGCGAGCCGGATGTTGACCGACCTCGAGCACTCGGTGGGGGAGGCGCTTCTCAACCGTAGGCGTCGCCCCATGACGGGGACGCTCCGGGGCGACGCGCTTTTTGACGTCGTCGCGCCGATCGTCGAGAATTTCGAGCGCTTCTGCACGGAAAACCTTTCGATCGCGGGAGCGTCCGCCGCGGCGGGACCCGCCGACGACCGCTACGTCATTTCGATTTCGGCCTATCAGGGCTACGGGCACGAGTGTCTCCCGCCGCTTCTTCAGGAATACATGAAGATCCACCCGAACGTCTCCTTCAGTCTCTACAAGGAAAAGAGCATCGCGGACGTAGAGCGCGGCGAAGTGGACGTGCTCGTGACGGCAAGCGACGTGCAGCGCCCCGGACTCTGGCGGGAGGACACGCGCCTTCTTCCCTGCATCATGGCTTGTTCGCCCGACTATCTGCGCCGCTACGGAACGCCCAAGTCCCCCGAAGACCTCGCGCACCACATCGGGCTCGAGCGCATCGGGGAGAATTTCCCGGTTTCCAGAGGTCACCTCTATCGGAATCGGCAGTCGCATCAGGCCCGCTTCGGACAGACGATCTATTCGGAAGACTCCATCGGGCTACGGGACAGCGCGGTGGCGGGGATCGGGATCGTCTTCGACCTCCCGGCCGAATTCATGTTGACCGAAATCCTTCGCGGCGAACTCGTGCAGGTCCTTCGCGGCTGGCATCGACAGCCCTTCCAGCGAAGCGTGCTCGTACAAAAGGAGAAGATGAAGACCCGGCCCGAGATCGCGGCGTTTGCGCACTGGCTCGTCCGAAGGGAGCGGGAGGCCTCCTTCGAGCGGGAGTTCAAGGTGTTTTCTGTCCTCGGCGAGGAGCCGAAAAACTACCTGCGCTGACGGGAGACGACGGGAAACCCGGCGGTCGGGGCGGGTGTTGCGGACGGGTTCGAGAAGCGTGTCCGGGCGAAAGGGGAGACCGTCCTTCCGTGCGATGCCGGCCGTCGGATTTTTCCCATGAGAAGGATGGCCCGGGATCCGAGAGACTGCCTGGTTCCCCGCTGCGATCCGCCCCGTCAGCCTTCCGACGGCCGTGAAAGGGGGTCCTCTGCGGCGGCCGCCTTACGTTCCGCTTGGGCTTCCCCGCGCTTGGCCATCACCTCGGCCAACTCCGACCGAATGAAGTCTTCGTACTCCGTGACGAAGGCGGAAAGCGTCGTCGTTCCGCGCTCGATTTCCTGCAGCTTTGCCTCAAAGTGTGCCGTGAGCACGGCGCTTCGCACCTTGGGGGAGGCCGTGAGGAGCACCTTGCGGCCCTCTTCCGTGCAGTGAAGCTTCTTCCCTTCGGTTTCGAGATAGTTCTTGCGTTTGAGCTCCTGGATGATCGTCGAGCGGGTCGCGGGCGTGCCGATCCCGCCCGCTTCCTTGAGTTTCTCCTGCAGGTGCGGGTCGTCGAAACTCTTCCAGATCGTCTCCATCGCGGCGATCAAGGTGCCTTCCGTAAAGTAGGCGGGGGGCTTCGTCTGGTCTTCTCGCCCGTCGACCGAGAGCACGTCGACGACGTCCCCTTGGGCGAGGGGAGGGAGCGTCTGGGCGGCGTCTTCGTCCTCCTCTCCGTTCTTCTCGTCTCCCTTGCGGCTTTTCGCCGTGCGCTTTTCGGGCGCGGTCTTTTCAGCCTTGGCGTAGAGCGCCTTCCATCCCTTCACCACGACCACGCGTCCTCGGGCGGTGAAGGTTTCGTCTCCAATCGCGAGCTTCACGACCGTTTCGTCGTACTCGTGCACCGGGAAGAACTGTGCGATGTAGCGCTTGGCGATGAGGCGGTAGAGCTTTTGCTCGCGGTCCGTCAACTGCGACCAGTCGACCGTGTGTGCGACCGGGACGATCCCGTGGTGCGCCGTCACCTTCTTGTCGTTGAAGACGGGACTCTTGAGGTTGGGGTTGGCCTTCTCCACGGCCCTGGCGGTCGCGGGGAAGGTCTTCGCAACGGCGGCCAGGACCGACGGGGCTTCCGCGTGCTGGGATTCGGGAAGGTAGGAGGAGTCCGTTCTCGGGTAGCTCGTCACCTTGTGCTTTTCGTAGAGCGCCTGACACCCCGCGAGCGTTTCCTCGGCCGTGAAGCCGTAGAGGCGGTTCGCCTCCGCCTGAATGTCGGCAAGCGAATACACCTTGGGCGGATGGACGCGCTTTCGCTTCGTTTCCGCGGAGAGGACCGTCGCGGTCTTTTCCTTGGAGAGCTTCTCCACGAGGGCGCGGCCCAAGGGAATGTCCAAAAGAAGCTTTCCCTCCTCGTCCATCCCGGGCTGACCAGGTTTGGGCTGCCACTTCGCGCGGAAGGCTTCTGCCTCTTTGGCAAGATTCGCCGTGATAGCGAGATAGGGCTTCGGAACGAAGTGCCGCACGGCGTAGTCGCGTCGGGCGACCATCGCAAGCGTCGGCGTCTGCACGCGCCCGACCGCGATGAGGCCGCCCGGGCCCGTAAGGGTGTAGGCCCGGGAGAGGTTCATGCCGAGAAGCCAGTCCGCTCGAGAGCGCGCTCTGGCCGCATCGCGCATGCCGGCGTAGCCTTGGTTTTCCTTGAGCGCCGCGAGTCCCTTCTTGATGGAGGCGGGGTCGATCGCGGACACCCAGAAGCGCTTCACGGGTTTGCGCACGCGGAAGTGTTCGAGGACTTCGTCGACGAGAAGCTGTCCTTCGCGGTCCGGGTCGCCCGCGTTCACGATGACGGCGGACGACCGGATGAGTTTCCCAATGACGGAGAGCTGGCCCTTGACGCCCTTTTGCTTACGCACGAGCGTCTTCCATTCGACGGGGATCACGGGAAGGTCCCGCAGACGCCACATCTTCTTTCCGCGCTTCGTTGTCGGGATGTCGTCGGGGAGATAGGCGTCGGGTTCGGCCTGCTCGAACAAATGTCCGAAGCACCAGGTGACGGTCGCGCCGTTGCGGCAGACGAAGAAGCCGTTTTCCCGGCGGACGATGCCGAGGCCCTCCGCGATGGCGCGGCCGAGCGACGGTTTTTCGGCGATGTAGAGCGTTCCGGTGGCGGGTTCGGGCATGCGGGCTGACGAAAAGGAAGAAAAAAGACGAGGCAAAGTGTAGCGGGTTCGCTAGGGGGAGGAGGGCAAAAGGCGGGGCGTCGGGTTTGTATGCGACATTATCTGTCGCACTGCGTCGTTACACTGAGACTGCAGGATAACCGCACAAGGAGAATTTCATGAACGGCACGTACATTCCGCCGCACCCCGGCCGATATCTCCGGGAAGATCTCGAAGAGTTTGGGATCGAGCCCCGAATCTTTGCAAAACGCATCGGCGTTGAATTGGAAGACCTTCTCGCCGTGCTCGAGGAGAAGGCTCCCATCACGCAGGACCTTGCGGAGAGAATCGCCGGCAACCTCGAAGGCCCGCCCGCGGCCATGTGGTTCGCCATGCAGAAGGAATTCGAAGCGTGGCAGGCGGCGCATGCCGCCCGTGACGAATCTTCCGACTGATCGCCCGAACTCATCCCCCAAACGAAGACGGCTCCGATTTCAGTCTTGAATGGGAGCCGTTCGTCGTAAGGGGCCTTGCGCCTTCCCACCGTACTGTTTTTCTCCGCCGTCCTCCGAGCCGGGAGCATTTTTCGTCGAGGCGACACCCGTCGTTACTCATCCGCGCGTTCGGACTAGGGTTTTGCGCCGAAGGTTCAAGCCCCTCCGGCATACCGCTTCGGTCTACAATGAGAACTTCCGAGTCTCGAACTCTCGCGGACGCTCCCCAACGTTCCCGTCGGTTCGACATCTCCATGCACAAGAAAGCCGGGCGCCGAACTTCCCTCCATCAGCGGACGCACCGGCCGCGTCGCCCTCCCTCAGGCGATTTCCCGCCGCGGATCCTGCGGTTTCCTGTGCATTCCAATAACCAATAACTCTGGAGAATCCTTATGAGTACACGCCAAACCTGGTCCAGCCGTTTGACATACATTCTGACGGTTGCCGGCGCGACCATCGGTTTCGGCGCCACCTGGCGCTTTCCGTATCTCGTGGGTGAAAACGGCGGCGGCGCCTACGTGCTCACCTTCTGTCTCGTGATGCTGCTTGTGGGCATCCCGATCATCCTCGTTGAAAACGTCATCGGACGCCGCGCCCAGTCGAACAGCGTCGACGCCTTCGTGCGCGCGGGCGTGACGGACGGCAAGGCTCCGAGCGCCTTCTGGAAGATCTTCGGCTACACGGGGCTTTTGGGGGCCTTCGGGATTCTCGCCTACTACATGGTGATCGGCGGCTGGGTGCTCTCCTACATCTGGCACATTCTTCTGGGTGCCGCGGGCTTTGCGGGCGGGCTCGACCTCTCGAGCCCGATTACGAAGGAAGTCACCGAAGCCTTCTACGCCGACAAGATCGAAAACTCGCCCTTCGCGATCGCGTGCTTCACCTTCGTTTTCGTCCTCATCAACTGGGTGATCCTGCGAAAGGGGGTGATCGAGGGGATTGAAAAGTCGGTGAAGTACCTGATGCCGGCGCTCTTTTTGTGCCTCATCGTCATGGTGATCCGCAACCTCACTCTCGACAACGCCATGGAAGGCGTGCGCTTTTACCTCACGCCCGACTTCTCGAAGATCACGCCGAAACTTCTTCTCGACGTCTTGGGGCAGGTCTTCTTTGCGCTTTCGCTCGGCTTCGGCGTGATGATCACGCTTTCTTCGCACCTGAACCAGAAGGAAGACATGGTGAAGACCGCCGTCATCACCGGGATCATCAACACGCTCGTCGCCGTCATGGCGGGTTTCATGATCTTCCCGTCGCTCTTCAGCGCCAATCTCGCTCCGGATTCGGGTCCCTCGCTCGTCTTCAAGTCGCTCCCGATCGCCTTCTCGGAAATGTTCCTCGGCAACTTCTTCGCCGTGGTCTTCTTCCTTCTTCTCATCATCGCGGCCTTGACGACGTCGCTCACCATCTATCAGGTGATCATCAGCGTCCTCTTTGAGCGCCACCGCATTCTTCTCCATCGTGCGATCAACTGGGTTCTGGGCGGCGTCTTCGTCCTTGGGAACATCCCCTGCATCATGGCCTACGGTCCCTGGCGCGACGTGCGCATTCTCGACCGCAACATCTTCGACGCCTTCGACTTCGTGAGCGGCAACATCTGCTTCGTCATCACGGCCCTGGGCGCGACCCTCTACGTGGGCTGGGTCATGAAGCAGAACGCCGTCGCCGAAATCGACAACAACGGCGCGCTCGTCCACAAGTCGACGGGCGTCTGGTATGCGCTTGTGCGCTACATCATTCCGGTCGTGATCGTCGCGATCTTCGCCTACGGTCTGCGCGGCTTCTTCGCGTAATCCGTTTCGCCGTTTCTTCGGGCCGTCGGACAATTCTCCGGCGGCCTTTTCGTTCCCGCTGCCTCTCTTTATTTCCCATGACGACATCCACTTCTCCGCGCCTCGGCCTCGTACTCGAAGGCGGCGGCTTTCGTGCGCACTACACGGCGGGCGTCCTCGACGTCCTGATCGACGAGAAGCTCCCGATCGAGGGCGTGATCGGCGTTTCGATGGGGGCGATCCACGGGGCGTCCTTCGTGTCGGGACAGAAGGGGAGAAGCCTCGAAATCTATACGCGCTTCGCCGCGGATGAGCGCCTCTGGAGTCTCTGGCGCTGGGTGAGGACGGGAAATTTGATCGATCCGCAGTTTTGCTACCACGACATCCCCGACCGCATCGTTCCCTTCGACGAGGAAACCTTCGAACATTCCGGCATGACCTTTTACGCCTGCGCCTCAAACCTCGAGACGGGACGGGCCGAGTATCTGCGCCTTCCGAACTTGACGGACGACATCGACGGACTGCGCGCTTCGGCCTCTTTGCCCTACGTCTCGCCCGTCGTGGAATTCCGGGGAATGAAGCTTTTGGACGGCGGCTGCACGGACCGCATTCCGCTTGCGGCCTTCGAACGGATGGGGTACGCGAGAAACATCGTGATTCAGACGCATCCGAGAGAGCACGCCGTGCGCGACCGCGACGCCTGGGCGGCGAAGTGGTGGTACCGGAAGTACCCGAAGTTCGTGGAGAGTTTTCAAAAGAGCCCCGAAGTCTACGAGGCGACGCAACGTCTGATCGACGAACGCGTGAAGGAAGGGCGCGTCTTTTCGATCCGTCCCGAGAGGGCCATTCCCGTGGGGCGTTTGACGCGCGATCCGGAAGACGTGCGGCGCGCCTACGGTCTCGGCGTCGAGGACGCGAAGAAGGCGCTGCCCGCGTTGCTGCAGTGGGTGAACCAATGAGGTCAAACGAAGGAACTATGTCGCTTTGCATTAAATCGCAGGACCAGTATGGCGATCTATCAGATGGCGGTATCGACCTTGAAAACGGAGGCGGAACTTCCCGTGAAGAGAGATCTTCGCCTTTCTCGGGAAGAACTCGAGAATTTGGCAAGGGCGCTCGCCGATCCGTATCGCAATGCGGACAGAATCGCGAAAGCTCATGAACGGGTTTCCGCCATGCCCCACAGAGAAGTTTCGAACGAAGAGCGGCTATGAGTCTGCAGTTTGCGCCATTGTGTAGAGAACACGATCGAAAAAGCTTCGGCTACGGGGCCCGAGATGAATCGGTACATTCATCGGTATCTCGCGCAGCAAGTTAACCCGGATATTTCACGCGCCTCTTTCGCTTTTACGAAGAGGCGTTTTCATTGAGTTCGATTGCGTCGTCCGGTGAAGTGCTGCGATGAGGACGGCCGACTCCTTTCGGGAGAGGCGCTCCATGTCGTTCACTGCAAGAAGCCAGCCTTTTCCCGTCGGTAGGACATTTTGGCTCGCTTCTTCGAAGAGGTCGGAGAAGCTTCGGGCCGCCCGCTTTTTCTTTTAGGGGAGAGCGCTTCGGACGGCGCAAAGTGGATTGCGGAAGAAAAATACGACTTTTCTCGCTCGGAAAAGTGCGGATGGGCGCGGGGACGGCAAATCGTTAGGATTTTCCTTCGCTACCGGCGACGTCCTTCGGGGCGTTCGCTTCCAAAAGTCATTTGCTTAACGAAAAGGAGAAAAGAATGACCATCACCGCCAATCGACGCAAATTCCTCGGAGCCGCCGCGGCGGGCGTCTTGACGGGCGCGACGGCGCTCTCGGCGAAGGCCGCCTGCCGCGATCCGATGCCCGCGAAATTCGACGAAATGCACGACGTCGTGGTCGTGGGCTCGGGCTTTGCGGGACTTTCCGCGGCGCTCTCCGCCAAGCTCGCGGGGGCGGACGTTTTGGTCGTCGAAAAGATGGCCTTCATCGGCGGGAACAGCTCGCTTTCGGGCGGCATGATCGCCGTACCGAATTCGTCCGTGCAGCACGACCAGGGGATCACGGACAAGCCCGAAGCCCTTGAAGCCGACATGATGCGGATCGGCCAGGGTCTCGGCAATCCCGACCACATCCGCTTCCTCTGCGAAGACGCGGCCGACACGTTTGAGTGGACCCGCAAGGAAATGGGCGTCAAGTGGCAGACGAATCTGACCGGGAAGGGCGGCCATTCGGCCCTTCGCTGCATGATCACGGAGGAAGGTACGGGCCAGGGGATCATCAAGCCCGCGGTCGAACGCCTCAAGAAGTTGGGCGTCGAAATCCGCCGCCGCACGATTCTCGACACCATCGTCCGCGACGCGGACGGACGCGTCAAAGGGATCGTGGTGCGCGAAGGCTATGAATTCGGCAAGCCCGACTCCGGCAAGCGCCGCACGATCGGGGCGCGCCACGGCGTGGTGCTTGCGTTCGGGGGCTTTTGCGCGGACGTGAACTACCGCCGCCGTTTGGATCCGAAGCTCGGTTCCCAGTACAAGACGACGAATCAGCCGGGCGCGACGTCGGAAGGCTGGCGCGAAGCGAGCCGCATCGGCGCGAACATCATCCAGGCCGACTGGATTCAGTGCCTGCCCAACTGCTCGCCCGTCGAAGAAGGCATGGGGATTGCGTCCCACTTCGCGTCGATCTCGGGGGCGCTTTTCGGGATCTACGTCTCGAGCCTCGACGGGAAGCGCTTCGTGAACGAATTCGGCGACCGCAAGGTGCTCACCGACAGCTTCCTCACCGTCATCAACAAGGGCGGCAAGGCCCTCTCTATAGCCGACTCCGACGGCGTCGCGCATCTGCAAAAACTCCGACCGGGCGCTTTGGAGAAGATGCTCGCCGCGGGGAGCGTCAAGAAGTTCCCCGACGCCGACGCGCTCGCCAAGGCCTACGGCTTTGACGGGAAGGTTCTTCGTTCGGAAATCGCGCGCTACAACGAACTCTTGAAGAAGGGGCGCGATGAAGACTTCGGTCGTCCTTTCGACAAGGAAGCCAAGCCCATGAACGAAGGCCCATACTACGTCTCCGAAATGGAACCCAAGATCCACCACGCGATGGGCGGCATGGCGACGAAGGTCGACACGGCCGTCGAAGACGTGATGACGGACCGTCCGATTCCGGGTCTCTTCGCTGCGGGCGAATGCGTGGGCGGCATCCACGGCGCCGTTCGCATCGGAGCCTGCGCGGTGCTCGACTGCCTCGTGAACGGCCGCAAGGCGGGCGCGATGGCGGCCTCGCAGAAGCCCTGGGCCTGATCGGGTTGCTTTGAGAGAGGGAGCGTTCGTCCCGTTCGTTCGGACGGGGCGTCGCTCCCTTTCTTGTTGCCGCGCATGGGCGGCGCAACGTTTCTCCCGGAGGCTCAGCGAACCAGGCGGTAGCGCTGCTTCGGACTTCTCGGCCGCTCGAGGGGGACGATTTTTCCGCTTACCACCAGATCGCGGACATGTTTGGAGACGGTGGCGCGCGAGAGCCCTGACATGGCCACCAGCTCGGCGACGGAGAGGTCGGGTTCTCGGGCGAGCGCCGAGAGAATCCCAACGGCCGGGTTTTCCCAACGCTCGGGCTTTCCGCCCGGTTCGGCGTAACGCCTCTTTTCAAAGGTCACGCGGAAAAAGGTGAGGGTGTTCTCGACCTTCGGAGGCGGCATCGCCAGGTCGGCGAGCGACGCCCGAATGGCGAAAAACCCGTTTCCTTTGTTCTGGACGACGCAGCCCCTTTCAAAGGGCGTGTAGGAGAGAAGGCGCGAGAGGATTTCGTTTCGCGTCGACTGAACGCCTTCCTTTCCGAGGGATTCCACGGTCGCGGCGCCGTAAAGCCCGCCGGGGCTCAGCACCTCGAGTCGGTCGGAATAGAGGTTCACCTGAACGTGCGTTCCCCGGCCCGCGGGCGAATAGTCTCGGTGCTGCAGGGCGTTCACGATCGCCTCGTGGACCGCGGCGATGGGATATTCCGGAATTTCGCGGCGCAGGCAGTCGTCGCCGATGACGCCCGCCCGGCTCATGTGCCGCTCGACGAGCGCGAGCGCTTCCGAGAGAATGTCCGGGATGGGACCGATCAGTTCCTTGGAGTCGATGTAGCGAAGCCCCGTTTTCGGGTCCGCCGTCTTGGTTGTGCCGGGGAAAACCGTGAGAACGACTTCGAGGCGGGGAAAAAGCCGCTGCGGAAAGATCCCGGCGGTGAGAAGCCCGGCAAGCGTCGGGCGAAGGACGCCCTCAATTCTCTTTACGGCCCCGAGTTGGATCAGAATCGTTTCGTCGGAGAGCTCTCCGAAGACGCGCGGGGATTGCCGACGGACCCGCGAGAGGGTGCCCTGAAGGATCTCGGGATTGAGTTCCTCCATCGACGATTCGGGCACCGCCTGGGCGTCGAAGCGGGGCTGCCGCCCGAATTCCAAGAGACGGTCGACCTCGTAGGGCGTGAGATGGCGGTCCCCGTCCCCCGTTCGAACGAAGGAGCCTTCGTAGCGGCCGCGGGCGGTGATGAAGCAGGGCTTGAGATGCCGGGCCATTTCGGGAACGCGCGCCACCACCAGAAAAGTGTTTTCGAAGGCGACCTTCTCAATTTCCATGCGCACGACGGGCGTGAGTTCGTCGCCCGCGATCTGCATTTTCGAGTAGGTCGCCTCCGCGTCGAACCCCTCTGCGGGGGTGAAGCCGTTTCGCTCGGAGAGGCCCAGGATGATCATCCCGCCGTGTAGGTTCGCGAAGGCGGAAATCGTTTCGGGAAGGCTTCTGGGGAGATCGAGAACCGACTCCTTCACTTCCCAGGCCTGGGTGTCGCTCCCGACTTTTCTCATTCGGCGGATGGCTTCGATCACTTCCCGATCGGTAAACATGGGCGCTCCTCGATTTTGCGTTGACTTGAAGAATTCCTTGCGAAAGGGCAGGCGCAACGCACACCTGCAGGCAGTTTGAGTGTAGAGCCGCGGCGCCTTCGCGACAAGTCGTTTTTCCCCGACAATTCCTTGAAGTTCAAAGGAATTTTGCTTGTAAGAGGAGTGCCTTGAGGCGCGAAAGTATTCTTCGACTGTCTACCGAGTACAGTTGATGGATAGTAAGTGTCTCGAAGGTAGGGGCCGGTCGGAGAGTCGGGCGGCTTCGAATTCGACCAGGAAAGCCTCATGAACTTCACGATGGGCACCGGCATTGGCGCGCTCGGCAATCCCGGCAACACCGGCGACGGTCTGCGTCTTGCGCAGTCCATGGGCGCGAAGCTCTGGCACATGAACGCCTACTCCGCCGGTCTGGACGTCCGCTATCCGAGCTATGCGACGAACGTTGCCGCCTCGCTCAAGGGTGCGGGCTACATCTGGGTCGACCAGGACGGCCGCCGCTTTGCGAATGAACTCACGGACGGTCACTGCCAGATGTATGTCGCGAGCCAAATCGACGCCGTGAACCATCGTTATCCGCGCATCCCGTGCTACCTCGTCTTCGACCACGCGACCCTTCGCATGGGGCCGCTCGGAAGCAGCCTCGGTTCCGGTTGGGCCATCAACCGCGAACACCGCACCTGGTCGAAGGACTGCGAAAAGGAAATCGAGATGGGCCTCGTCAAGAAGGCCAATACGATCGCCGATCTCGCCCGCGCCATCAAGGTTCCGGCCGAAGAGCTCGAAGCGACCATCAAGCGTTGGAACGAAGACATCCGCGCCGGGAAGGACACGCTTTTCGGCCGTCCCGTGAAGAAGGCCGCGAAGTCCTACGCTTTCGATGCGCCGCTCGTTTCGGCCCCGCTTGAAAAGGGTCCGTACTATGCGCTCGAACTCTGGCCCACGCTTGTCAACACGCAGGGCGGTCCGCGCCGCGACGAAAAGGCCCGCATCGTGAGCGCCCTTGGCAAGACGATTCCGCGTCTCTACGGCGCCGGCGAACTCGGCTCCATGTGGGGTCCGATCTATCAGGGCGCCTGCAACAACGCTGAAGCCCTGGTCTTCGGGCGCATCGCCGGCCGCAACGCCGCCGACGAAAAGCCCTGGTGCTGAGAATCGGGCTTGTCCGATGAATGAAGTTGCTCGAGACGGTTGAGGCCGCCCGGGCGACAGGAACGCCTCCGCGCTTTCGGTGCGGGGGCGTTTTCGTAATATCAACTGCAGAGGCGATTTTGTTGGTATTGACACCGTAGCATCAACTGAAACGCCCTTTTAGTTGGTATTAGCCGCTAATGACAACTAAAACGGGGTTTGAGTTGGTATAAGGCCGCTTGTTGCAACTGAAGGGGCGTTTGAGTTGCAGCTAGCCCGTAGTTACAACTGAAAGGGCCTTTCAGTTGTTATTAGCTCGTTTATTACAACTCGAAGGGCGTTCCAGTTGTTATTAGGGAACGGCAGCCGGGCAACGGGGTCGCCTCCGTACTTTCGTCGCGGGCGAAGGAATTTATCTTCGGTCTCCTCACTTTCCTTTGCGCCCTGTCAAATTACGCGCGTAAGACTCTGTTCAACAATGAAATGTTCTTAGACCTCACAAGGAGAGAAACATGGACAAGTTTTCCCGTCGAAACGTCCTCGGACTCGCGGGTGTCGGCCTGATGGCGGGCGCCGCCCACGCCGCGCACGCGGCGGAAGCCCCCGCTTCCTGGGATCGCGAATGCGACGTCCTCGTCGTGGGTTCGGGCTACGCGGGCCTCTGCGCCGCGATCGAAGCCCGCACGGCCGGTGCCGATACGCTTCTGATTGAAAAGATGGTGGTGCTCGGCGGCAACTCCGCGCTCTGCGGCGGCGGCATCGCCGCGCCGGGAAGCGACCTGCAGAAGGCCGCGGGCGTCAAGGACTCGGCCGATCAGCTCTACCGCGACATGCTGAAGTCGGGCGGCGGCCTCGTGCACGAGGAACTCGCCCGCGTGGTGGCGGACAACGCCCTTCCTACCTACGAATGGGTCCGCGACGTGATCGGCGTGAAGTTCGACCGCCTCGCCTTCCACGGCGGCCACTCGGTGCCGCGAAGCGCGGCCTACATGAAGGGTAACGGCGCCCAGCTCGTGAAGCCTCTCGTTGAAAAGGCCAAGAGCCTCGGCGTCAAGGTTCAGAACCGCACGCGCCTCGTTGACATCATCGTTGAAAACGGCCGCGTCGCGGGCGCCGTGATCACGGAAGGCTACAAGTTCCCGGACGAAAAGAGCGGGAAGAACGTGCGCGTGCGCGTGAAGAAGGGCCTCGTCTTGGCGGGCGGCGGCTTCTCGCAGAACGTGGAACTTCGCAAGCTTCACGACCCGCGCCTCGGGCCGCAGCTTGAATCGACGAACCAGCCCGGCGCCACGGGCGACGCCCTGATGGCGGCGCAGCGCATCGGCGCGACCGACATTCAGATGGACTGGATTCAGCTCGGCCCCTGGACCTCGCCCGACGAAAAGGGCTTCGGCGTTGCGCCCAAGATCGTCGAAGCGGTCGTGGGCTACGGCTTCATGGTCGACCCGGAAACCGGGAAGCGCTTCGTGAACGAAACCGGCAACCGCAAGGTCCGCTCCGACGCGATCGTCGCGACGGGACATCCCGCGGTGCTCGCGGTGAGCGTCGACAACGTCGGACACGTTCCTGCCGAAGCCCTGAAGACGGGGCTCGAAAAGGGCGTCGTCAAGACCTTTGATTCGGCGGAAGCCCTGGCCGACTTCCACAAGATTCCGAAGGACGCCTTCCTGGCGTCTCTCAAGACCTGGAACGAAGCCGTGAAGGCGAAGAAGGATCCGGCCTTCAACGCGAAGATCTTCGACGACACGAAGGTGAATCAGGGCAAGTTCTATTCGATTCGCCTCTGGCCGCGCGTCCACTACACGATGGGCGGTCTCGCCATTACGCCGAAGGCCGAAGTGATCGGCAACGACTTGAAGCCCATTCCGGGTCTCTACGCCGCGGGCGAAATCTGCGGGGGCGTCCACGGCATGGTGCGTCTCGGCACGGTGTCGATCGTCGACTGCCTCCTCTTCGGTCGCATCGCCGGCAAGAACGCCGCGACCGCCTGAGTTTGATTGCTTTTTGAGGTGAGTGAAGCCTCCCGTGTCCAAGCGATGCGGGAGGCTTCGTTTTGTCCGAAACGAAAGGAAGTCCGGCGGAGGAGGGAAACGCCGGACGACTCCGGTCCGGCGAGGAGGTCGGGGGCGCGGGAGAACTTCGACGATTCCCATCCCGGGGAACAACGAAAACCCCGCGGCCGACGGAGTCGGTGCGGGGCAGGAATGGAAAAAACCTTGGCGGTTGCGCACGCGGGGGAGGGGCGTGCGCAACCTGTCGATCGATCAGAAGCGGACCAGGAGACCCGAGAGCACTTCGTAGGCGATCGGGTCGACCGAGTCGGTACCGTCCTTCGTGTTGGCGCTGTCCTTCGTGACACCGGCGCCCACGTAAAGTTCCGCCTTCTTCGAGAGCGGATAGACATAGCCGAGCGAGAAGCCGATGCGGTCGGTGTCGAGATACTTGTCGGCGTCCGTCGCGTAGCGATGGTCAACCTTGGCGTCCATCCAGCCCACGTTGGCCTTCACCGTGCCGCCCCAGGCCGGGACCGTGGTGCCCAACTGCAGGCTGTAGCCCTTGTAGGAGACGCCGTTTCCACCCTTGAGCGACTGCATGTCGCCGTGACCCTGGAATTCGCTCGCAAGCATGTCGGAGAAGTACATGCCCGAAGCAAAGAGCTTCATGAAGCCGAAGTCATAGGTCGCGGCGAGGCTGAAGGTGAGCGAATCGTCGGGATCGTAACCGAGGAGATTGCCGTCCTTGTCGTAGGCGCGGCCGTAGAGAACGGAGTCGAGCACGGCGGAGACGTGCACGGGACCGCCCGTGTAGGTGGCGCCCAAGGCCCACTGACGGTCGGTGCTGTTCTTGCCTTCTTCTTCCCAGTCCTCGGCGCCGGCGGCGTCAAGTTGGTTCGAATACTGGGCGTGCAGCTGCAGGCCCGACCAGACGGGGGACTGATAGGTGATCGTGTTGTCGCCCGGCTTGAAGCCGCCCGGCATGATGTATTTCGACCCGATCATGTAGTCGCCCCAGGAGTTGCTGAAGGGGTTCACCTTCACGCCCCAGATCCCGGTCGTGCCGAAGCCGCTTCTAAGCATGCCGGAGCGGCCGAGGACGAGCGTGCCGTAGTCGTCCGACATCAGCATCACCTGCGCGGCGCGGTGGAAGAGCCGACCGCTCGTGAGCGTGCCGTCGTCGCTTCCGAACTGGCTTTCAAGCACGAAACCCACCTTGAGGCCCGGGCCGATTTCTTCGGTTCCGCGAAGCCCCCAGCGGTTCGGGGTGGACTGCGAGGACTTCATCTGGAATTTCGAGATGTCGTCCTCACCGGCACGGTCGCTGTCGACGTGCTGATAGTTGAGGCCCGTGTCGATGAGGCCGTAAACCTCGACGTTGGCGGCTTGGGCGCTGAGAGCGAAACCTGCAAGAGTCGCGGCAAGTGCGACGGAAAGCTTGGTTTGCATGAGGGAATCTCCTTTTTGCTGTAGTTGTCCGCGCGGGCGGTTGAGACGTCCGCACGGGTCGATTCTCTTTCGCGGACTTACGCGCGTAATTTGCGAAAAGACAAAACTTGACGTGTTTGGAGCGGTTGATCGGGAAAGTCCCTATGAGCCGAGACGTAGACGACGAGTGGGTCGGTACCGTCGTTACCGCCGCAGAGGACTGTCGGGAAGACCTTCCGAATACGCAAGGCGACTCGTTCGAGGTATAAGGTTCGGGAACTGTGATCGACTTTGCTCCGGGAAGGAGCCTGCCCCGAGCGGGCTTTTCCTTGTGGCGCTTCCTGTTCGTTCGTGTCGGCGCTCAGTCGTCGAAGACGACGGGAACGGTAGAAGCGCCTTCGACCGCGGGGCGCGGCCCCGCATGGGGCTTGGCGTAGACCGCGGGTTCATTTTTGCTCTGCCACCCGTCGAGAAGCCGGACGACCTCGAGGTGGTTGAGGTCGGCGTAGAGCGCGTGGATGATCCCGATATCCGATCGGGCGCGGGATCGTCGCGATCCGATGACGACGCACGTCGACCGCATGAAGGCGAATCTCGAGGTCTTCGACTTTTCGCTCTCGAAGGAGGACTTGGAGAGCCTGCGCCCGCTCGACACGCCCGCGGACTTTTGGTGGTCGCACCGCAATCCTGAACTCGTGAAGTTCCTCCTACGTTACGACGAAGAGTTCAATCCGGAACGAAAGCGCTGAGTTCGTGCCGATTCCTGCACCCCGACGGAAAACGCCCCGCCGGGGCTTTTTCGTTCGCGGCGGGGTGCTCGGGACGGGACGGAGCCCGCGTGCGCGCGGGAGAGCCGGGGCGGCGGGCGGACCGTCAGAAGGGCGGATCGTCTTCGTCGGGATTCTCGAAACGGTCGGGAGGCTCTCTGACCCCGTCGTCCCGCAGCACGTCGCTTTCCGTTACCCGCACGAAGTCCTCCCGGATCGCCGCCAAAAAGGGCGACTCCCGGCACGAGTAGCCCCAGTCGTTCTCAAGGGGCCAAGTGATCGTGATCGTCTTTTTGGCGCGCGAGAGCGCAACGTAGAATTTGCGCGCGTCCTCCTCTTTGGCTTCGGGGGTGGAACTCTTGAAGAAGGGGTAGACGCCGTCGCGGGCGTCGGCGATGACGACGTTCTCAAATTCGAGGCCCTTGGCCTTGTGGACGGTCGAGAGAAAGACGCGGTCGCGCACGACGTCGCTCGAGCAGAGGTCCGCTTCCTTGAGCGAATTGATATGGACGAGATAGCGCTGCAGCTGCGCGTAGAGCGTCCGGCTCTTCTCCTTTTCGATCAGCACGCGGTCGAGATAGGCGTAGAGAAGCGGAAGCTTCTTCCTGATCTCGTCGATCTGGTCTTGCACTTCCGTGTGGTTCGGCAGGCTCTCGATGAATTCGCGCAGCACCTGCACGAGAATCGCCGGGTCTTCGGGGGACTGCGGGCGGTAGCTCAGGTTTCGGTGCTCTTCGTAGATTTCCGAAAGGGCGTTTCGCAAGGTCTGCGACATGTTGCGGATCGAAGGCCGGAGCAGAAACTTTCTCTGCTTTTCGACGAGGGGGCGAGCGAGCTCGTAGAAGTGCGCCAAAAGCCCTTCGGTCGCGGCGACGTCGTCGTCGGCCTTGTGCGAATTCACGCCCTCGACCCCGAGGATGCGGATGAGGTCCTTGAGTTTGTGGGACGGCAGGCGCTTCAAACCCTTTTCGCGGCAGATGACGCGCTCCAGGGCATAGGAGAGGCGAAGCGTGTCGTAGCGCTTCATGAGCTCCCCGCGGGCGTAGGCGCGCGGGAGCGCGGAGACGTCGACGTCGTCGTCGAAGGCCTTTTTCATGCGGTCCTTCAGGACCGCGTACTGGGCGTTCACGATGTTGACGTCGTACTCGACGTTGTGCCCGACGACCGGGGCGTCGCCCACGAAGGCGAGGAACTTCTTGAAGGCGAGGACGGGAGGAAGGAGCGATCCGCGGGCCTTCGCGGCCTCGTACTCCTCCACCATCGGGTTCGGGATGTTCCCGAGCATCCTCGGGATTTCGCGGTTCGTCTTCAAAAAGAGCGTGAGCGTATCGACGCATCGGCCGCCCCGGAGTTTTCGGGCCGCGATCTGGATGACGTCGTCAAGACCCACTTCAAGCCCCGTCGTTTCCGTGTCGAAGACGACGAGTTCGCCCCAATAGGCCCGGGTGAAGTCGTCGAGAAGACTCATGGGCTCGTCGGGATTCTCCACGGAGTAGTGCAGAAGGTCCGAGGGAAGAAGCCCGTACTCGGGGAACTCGCGGGCGAGGTAGTCGCGGATTCGCTTGAGCGTCGTGTTCTTTCGCGTGAGGCGCGAGATGAGCTGCGCCCAGGGCGCCGTCTGAAAGTCGTCCTTCAGGATTCCGAGGTAGGCCTTGGCGGTCTTCAAAACATTCATGCGGAAGAGGTCGCTGCCCGAAATCTTGAAGTGCTCGACCTTCTTTTCCTTGAGGCGGTCGCTCAGGGTGTCGGCCATCGCGTTCGAAGGCACGAGTACGGCCGTCGTCTCGCCCTCGGGCGCGCGGAGGGCAAGCTCGCTCAAAAGCTCGATCTGGTCCTTCGCGTCGCAGGCGGCGAGAAGCCGAAGCGCTCCCTTGGGCTTTTCCGAAACCTTTTCGGCGCGCGGGAGGAGCGCGGGATTGGCGTCGAGCTCGCTGACGGCGAACTGGTTGAAAAGGTCCAGGAGGTAGGAGGGCGAACGGAAGTTTCGGTGCAGATGATGCACTGCATGCGTGCGGCTCAAGGCCTGAAGCCGGTCGAGCTTTGCGCCCATGAAGGAGAAGATCGCCTGCTGTTCGTCCCCGAAGAAGACGCAGACGCTTAACGGCTGCTTCTCGTCCCAAAGCCGCTCGACGATCGCGAGTTGCAGGGGCGAAAGATCCTGCACTTCGTCCACCTGAATCCAGGGGTAGCGTTTCACGAAGGAGCGCTTGTCCGTCAAAAAGAGCCAAGCTTTCAAAAGTAGGTCATTGAAGTCGAGCAACTCCTGCGACTCCTTGTAGGCGAGGTAGTCGCGGGCGATCGTGTCGACGCGGTCCTCGTCCATCTTCGGATTGCGGTTTTCGTCGTACGCGACGAGTCCGAAGGCGGCGAGGAGTTCAAAATTCCTTTGGTTCACTTCCGGCGCGGGCGCCTGCTGGATCGTCTCCTCGGGAAAGCCGCGGTCCCTCTGCAGGAGTTCCGCCGCGCGCTGCTGAATGAAGTCGGCGACGAAGCCGGGGAGGGGATCTTCCGGAAGGGGAAGCCCTTCCGACGCGGGCGGGCGGTCTTCGAGGAGGCGTTCTCGGGCGAGCGAGTCGATCACTTCGCGCGCGTCGTCTTCGTCGAGGATGGTGGCGGTTTCGGGAACGGCTTCGCTCTCGAACAAGAGTTTCGAGCAGAAGCGGTGGAGGTTTCCGACGTAGAGCTCTCCCATGCTGCGCTCGGGAAAGTTCTCGACGATTCGCTCCTGCATGCCGCGGGCCGCGCGGTTCGTGAACGTGAGACAGAGCATGTCGGTGAGCGCGACGCCCGATTCGAGGGCGCGGCGCACGCGCTCCGTCAGAATCTCGGTTTTTCCGCAGCCCGGAGGGGCGAGCACCAGGTGGCGTCCGCTTTGAAGGCCGATCGCCTCTTCCTGATGTCTGTCGAAGACGATCTTTCGCTTCTCGCCCTTGGCGTTCGTGCGCACGGTTTCAAGCGGCTGAAAGTCGGGGTAGGGGGCGGAC
>OGHB01000261.1_pt1 | contig 36296 bp, 26 predicted proteins | sample 1571451 | NCBI WGS metagenome assembly OGHB01 (sample SAMEA2582071, study PRJEB24529) | metagenome | biome: Human gut stool | place: China | collected 2011
GCACGAGGCCTTTGCTCTGCTCAAAGCGGGCAAGCTGGGCAAGCGCCCCTTCCGCCTGAAGGATCTGCCCAACTACATCCTGATGGAACTGTGGATGATCTGGAACATGGTGCCATACCTGTGGTATCGGCTGGTGGTGGTACGGTTTGATTTGAAGTAACACACAGGCAGGAAGCCGTTTTCCGCTGCGCCCCTGCCGTGAAAAAGCACCCCGGGAAAATCCGCAGATTTTCCCGGGGTGCAAATTATAAATAGTCTTTCCGCTGAATATGGCCAAAGCGCACGCGGCGGCCATTCAAAATCGTCCCACGATAAAAGGGACCGCTGCACAAGGCTGTGCAACGGCCCCTTTTATATTTGCATTTTACGCTGCGGTACTGGCGGCATCCTCAGCGGCGGGGGCTTCTGCCACGGCGCTGTCTGCGCCCGCTTCTGCCTGCGCTTCCGGCTGGACAGCCGAGGCAGCAGCCGAATCTGCCGCAGCAGAGTCTCCGGCAGTGGCCAGAATGGCGTCCTGCACATCGCTTTCCGCCATAGGCTCCGGCTGCGCGGCCGCAGAGCTTGCGGCGCTTTCGGGTTTCGTCTCACTCTCGGTCAGACCGGTCAGATACCAGCTGCCGCTCTGGCGCTCGAACAGGTAGTCCATATATTTGGTGGGAGTGTCCGAGGAGGGATTGATGATGCTGTCATCCGCGCTGGCGGTGGGGATATAACCCACGGTAACGTGCAGTTTTCCGCTGCGCTTGAACAGCTTGACCACGGTGGCGCGGTAGTAGCCCACCGTGCCGGTAATGGGGATCTTGTAGCACTGGGTGGTCTCGTCAAACTCGACGGTCATATCCTCCATGTCAAAGCTGCGGTGGGTCAGCTTGAAGCCGGGGCCCAGCAGCTTTGCCAGATAGGCGTCCACTTCCACCGAAGGCAGCAGCAGCTGCTCGGTCTCGGGGTCAGTATTGTAGTTATCAAAGCCGCCCTGCGTCTCCTGAATACTGTACACACAGCCCCACACGGCTGCTTCCCGCAGGGTCAGGTCGTCGATGTTCTCAATGCCGTCAAAGGGCATGGGGTCGAACAGTGCCAGACCTTCCAGCTTGTCCTCGTATTCCTGCTTTTGTGCGGTATCGTCAAACAGGTTTGCCACAAGGCCCACACCGGCCCGCAGCACCGTGATAAACCCGATAAGCACCAGCACCGTGATCAGCAGACCCAAGGTCTGCCGCCAGCGGCGGCGCTTGATCCGGGCGTGTTCTTCCGGGGTGATCGTATTTTTCATTGGTCTGAGTCTCCCAAAGTTTTTAGTCTACCCAACAGTATACCACATCCGGCCGCAGAGTGCAAAACCTGTACCGGTGGTTTTTTTGTGAAAGCAGGCTTTTTATTCCCAGTCCTTCCATATCTCGGGCTGGTAGCCCACGGTGGCCTTGCGTCCGTTGCGCACGATGGGGGTCTTGAACAGCTGCTGATTTTCAAACAGCTTATCCTCTTTCTGCCAGTCCACCAGTGCATCCAGCAGCGCAAGGGTCTGCTTGTCCTTTGCTGCCGGATTTACCAGCGCTTCCCAGCCGCCCAAGGCGCGCGCCACGTTATCAAACTCGCCCCGGCTCATGCCCTTTTCCTTCAGGTCGATCATCTGGAATTTAATGCCGCGCTCCTTGAAATAGCGCTGCGCCTTTTTGGTATCAAAGCACTTGCTCGTGCCAAAGATCTGGATATTCATCTTATCTCCTCCTGCCGGTTCCCGGCGGTCTTATTGTACCACACCGTAAACCGCTTGCATAGGCATAATTTGCGGCAAAACGGGCAATGCTTTCCGCAAGGAGGTGTTTGCATGAACGCATTTGTAGACCCTGAGTTGTGCATCGGCTGTACCCAGTGTGCCGGGCTGTGCCCCGCAGTGTTCCGCATGGAGGGGGTTCTGGCTGTGGCAGAGCCCGGCCCCATCCCGCCGGAGGAGGTGCCGCAGGCCGTCACCGCAGCCCAGAGCTGCCCGGTAAGCGCCATCCGCATCGAGGAATAAGCCCGGCATCGGTAAGGCTGCTGCACAGCTTGTGCGGCAGCTTTTTTTGCCGCAGAACGATTTGAAATGCCCTCCGCGCTGCTCCGGGCACAAACAGCGGAAGAACATTATAAATTATGCGATTGTCACGGCTTACGAGCCGCGACAATCGCATTTTTACGAGAGATGGCATCACGAAAAGCAGCCACTTCTCTTTTTTACGCAAAAAGTTCCCGCGCGGTACAGTTTTGTGCTATACTATAAGATGTGAGATTACGCAACGGAGGAACTGCATTATGCGTTTACTGGTCATTGACGGCAACAGCATTGCCAACCGCGCTTTTTATGGCATCAAGCTGCTGACCACCAAGGACGGACGTTATACCAACGCCATCTATGGTTTTTTAAACATTCTGCTCTCCCTGCTCAAGGAGTGCCAGCCGGACGAAGTGGCCGTGGCTTTTGACCTGAAAGCCCCCACCTTCCGGCATAAAATGTACGATGGCTACAAGGCCACCCGCCACGCCATGCCCGAGGAACTGGCACAGCAGATGCCGGTGCTCAAGCAGCTGCTGGCAGACCTTGGCTACCGCACCGTTACCGCCGAGGGCTGGGAAGCGGACGATATTCTGGGTACACTGGCTGCTGCCTGCGCCGCCCGGAAGGACGACTGTTTCCTTGCCACCGGAGACCGGGACAGCCTGCAGCTGGTAAGCGAGAGCACCACCGTACTGCTGGCTGCCACCGTAATGGGGCGCAGCAAGACCGTGGTGATGGACGAGGACGCCATTCAGGAAAAATACGGCCTTGCGCCCAAGCAGCTTATCGAGGTGAAGAGCCTGATGGGCGATACCTCGGATAACATCCCCGGCGTGAAGGGCATCGGCGAAAAGACCGCCCTCTCGCTGGTGCAGATTTTCGGCTCGCTGGAGGGCGTGTACCAGAACATTGACGACAAGCGCATCAAACCCAAGCAGCGGGAGCACTTGCTCGAGGATAAGCCCATGGCCGAGCTTAGCCACACGCTGGGCACCATCCGCACCGATGCCCCCATCGACACCGCCGAGGGTTCCTACACCGTGGGCGAAGGCAATAAACCCGCCGCCGTGCGGCTTTTGCAGGAGCTGGAGATCCACTCCCTAATCCCCCGGTTCGGGCTGGACGGCGTAGCACCGGAAGCCGCTGCTGAGGAAGAGGCTGTGGAGCTGCCGGAAGCAGAGCTCACTCCCCTGCCCCTGACCCCCGCCGGGCATTATCTGGTAGCTGCCCGTCCCGCCGTTACCGGCAAGCAGGGCACCCGCAACGTGGTATTGCAGCCGGAAAGCTGGTACGCCGTGCAGGATACTACCGTCTATCCGCTGGAGGACGCCGACCTAGTGCGGCTGCTGGACAACGCCGATGTGACGCTGGATGTGTTCAACTCCGCGCCCCTGTACGCCAAAGCCATGGCCACCGGCGGCTGGGGCAGCAGCATCGTCTGGGACGGCAAGCTGGCCGCCTATCTGCTGGACGCTTCTGCCTCCAAGTATCAGATCAGCGAACTGATCCCCGCCTACAAGGCCGCTGCCGCCTTTACCTGCACCGATTACCCGGACGCCGGGCGGCTGGCCGATTTGTTTGCCCGGATGAAGGCCGAGATCACTGCCTGCGGCGAGGATGCACTGTACAACGAGATCGAGTTCCCGCTGGCACAGGTGCTGGCCGATATGACCCGCACCGGCGTGCTGGTGGATAAGGACGGCATCGAGCAGTTCGGCGTAAAGCTGCGGGAGGAACTGGAACAGGTGCTGACCCGCATCCACATGGAGACCGGCAGCGCTACCTTCAACCCCAACAGCCCCAAACAGCTGGGCGAGATGCTGTTCGACACCATGGGTCTGCCCCACGGCAAAAAGACCCAGCGCGGCTGGTCTACCGATGCCGAAACGCTGGAAAGTCTGCGCGAGTACCCGCTGGTAGAGGATGTTTTGCAGTACCGCGCCTACCAGAAACTGAACTCCACCTATGTGGAGGGTCTGCTCAAGGTCATTGGCGAGGACGGACGCATCCACTCCACCTTTAACCAGACCGAAGCCCGCACCGGACGGCTCTCCTCCGATAATCCCAACCTGCAGAATATCCCCATTCGCACCGAGCTGGGCAGTCAGCTGCGCGCCTACTTTGTTGCAAAGCCGGGCTGTGTGCTGGTAGACGCGGATTACAGCCAGATCGAACTGCGCATTCTGGCGCACATCACCGGGGACGAGCACATGCAGCAGGCCTTTTTGAACGGCGAGGATATCCACCGCAGCACCGCCGCCAAGATTTACGGCATCCCGCAGAGCGAGGTGACGCCCCGGCTGCGCTCCTCTGCCAAGGCCATCAACTTCGGCATCATGTATGGCAAGGGCGCGTACAGCCTTTCCAAGGATATCGGCGTGACCGTGAAGGAGGCCGACGCCTTCCTCAAGAATTATCTGGCGGCCTTCCCCAGCGTGAGCGGCTATATGGACAAGACCATTGCGGATGCCAAGGCAAACGGCTATGTATCCACCCTGTTCGGCCGCCGCCGCACCCTGCCGGAGCTGGCCAGCACCAACTTCAATGTGCGCGCCAGCGGCGAGCGCATGGCCCGCAACACTCCCATTCAGGGCACCGCTGCGGACGTGATCAAGCTGGCCATGGTGCGGGTGTGGAAGCGCCTGCGGGACGAAAAAATGGCCAGCCGCCTGATCCTGACCGTCCACGACGAACTGATCGTAGAGGCCCCGGAGGCGGAGGCCGAGCAGGCTGCCCGCATCCTGCGGGAGGAAATGGAAGGCTGCGTGCAGTACGCGGTGCCCCTGAGCACCGATGTGCACGCAGGCAAAAACTGGCTGGAGGCACACTAAAATGATCATTCTCGGAATCGAGTCTACCTGTGACGAAACTGCCGCTGCACTGGTGGAGGACGGACGGCACCTGCTGAGCAACGTCATCTCCACCAGCGTCAAGGAGCAGGCGCTGTACGGCGGCGTTGTGCCGGAGATTGCCAGCCGCCGCCACTGCGAGTTCATCAGTGCTACGGTCAAAAAGGCTCTGCTGGACGCGGGCAAGACCATGGAGGACGTGGACGCCGTGGCCGTCACTTTTGCGCCGGGGCTCATCGGCGCAGTGCTGGTGGGCGTAAACTTTGCCAAGGGTCTGGCCTACTCGGCAGGCAAGCCGCTGGTGCCGGTGCACCATCTGCGGGGACACATCGCTGCACTCTACCTGACCCACCCGGAACTCAAGCCGCCCTTTTTGTGTCTGGTGGCCTCCGGCGGGCACAGTCACATCGTGGAGGTGCAGGACTACACCCACTACCACATTCTGGGTCATACCGTGGACGATGCTGCGGGCGAAGCCTTTGACAAGGTGGCCCGCACACTGGGTCTGCCCTACCCCGGCGGCCCCAGCGTTGCCGCCGCCGCAAAGACCGGCGACCCCAAGGCCTACCGCCTGCCGGTGCCCCATGTGGAGGGCAAGTACAACGTGAGCTTTTCCGGCTTAAAGACCGCCGTGCTCAACGAGGTGAACAAGGCGCAGATGAAGGGCGAGGAAGTGAACGTACCCGACCTTGCTGCCAGCTTTCAGGAGCGCATTGCGGGCATTCTGGCCGAAAAGCTGCTGCTGGCTGCTGCCGATACCGGGGCAAAGCAGGTGTGCCTTGCCGGTGGCGTAGCCGCCAACGGACGTCTGCGCCAGCTGGTGAACGACGGTGCCCAGAAGCTGGGTGCAAAGGTCTACCTGCCGGAGCTGAAGTTCTGCGGCGACAACGGCGCCATGATCGCCGCGCAGGGCTACTACCAGTACATTGCCGGACATACCGCCGGGCTGGAGCTGAACGGCCTGCCCACCCTGCCCATCGACTACGAATAAACACAACATCGGAGGTGTTCCCATGACTGAGCGCAATCCTATCCTGCAAAGCCTGTTCGACCGCAAGTCGATGCGGGTGTATGAAGAAAAGCCCATCCCTGCCGAGATGAAGCAGGCCATTTTGGAGGCTGCCGCACAGGCGCCCTCCGCGGGCTGTCAGCAGCTGTATACCATTTTAGACATCACCGACCCGGCGCTGAAAGAGGCGCTGGCCGAAAGCTGCGACCACCAGCCCTTTATTGCCAAAGCACCGCTGGTGCTGGTGTTCTGCGCCGACTGCAAAAAGTGGTACGACGCCTACTTAGAAGCCGGCTGTACGCCCCGCACCCCGGGTGTGGGCGATTTGATGCTGGCAGTCACCGATACCGCCATTGCCGCCCAGAACGCCGTAGTCGCCGCCGAAAGCTTTGGCATCGGCTCGTGCTACATCGGAGACATCATGGAGAACTGCGACACCCAGCGCAGTCTGCTGCACCTGCCGGACTATGTGTTCCCGGCGGTGATGCTGGTGTTCGGCTGGCCCACCCAGCAGCAGAAAGACCGCGTAAAGCCCCAGCGCTGCGCCATGGAGCATATCGTGCACGAAAACGGCTACCGCACCATGGACGGCGTAGAGCTGCGGGACACCTTCGGCTACAAAGCCGGAAACGCCCCCTTTGACCAGTGGTGCACCGCCTTTTGCAACCGCAAGTATAACTCCGATTTCTCCAAGGAGATGACCCGCTCGGTGGAGGAGTACCTGAACCAGTTCCGCTAAAATCCGGCGAGCATTCTGCACCCCATTTTCACCGGGTTGAATCCGCGCAGTTTTATTACAGCGCAACTGTTTCCGCAGGAAACGAGCGCTGTAACTGCCGTTTCACATCACGATTCCTATCATGAAAAAGTGGTTCAGAAACGTCCACAGACGTTTCTGAACCACAAGTTGTAATAATCATTTCTCTGACTATGCCCAGAGCAACGCGGAGGGCATTCCAATCGTTTCACCCAAAAAAGCGGCAGCTGCACGGTGTTTTGTGCAGCTGCCGCTTTTCTCGTTTATCTTTGGTTTTCCGCAAACAGTGCGCCCAACTCCGGCAGGATATCGTGCGGCAGCATCCCGTACTCGCCGCACTTTGCGGCGGCGCGGTCGGCGGCGGCACCGTGCAGGTATACCGCGCAGGCGGCGGCTTCGTAAGCGGGCAGACCGCAGGCCAGCAGCGCCGCCAGCATCCCCGCCAGTACATCCCCGCTGCCGCCCCGGGCAAGCCCCGGGTTGCCGGTGGGGTTCACGCACACCCGCCCATCCGGGCTTGCTGCCACGGTGCGTGCGCCCTTCAGCACCACCACGGCATTCCACGCCTTGGCATACCGCAGGGCGGCACCCTCCCGGTCGGCTGCAAGCGCTGCTGCCGAAAGGCCGGTCAGGCGCGCCATCTCGCCGGGATGCGGGGTAACTACCAGCTCCCCTGCCGGGTGCGGAAAGGGCTTGCCCTCTGCCAGCAGCTGGGCGGCGGCGTTCAGACCGTCTGCGTCCAACACCGCAGCCCCCGCAAAGCCGGGCAGCAGCTGCTGCACCAGCGTGCGGGTCTCGGTGGCCCGGGCGGCGCTTTGCGCTGTGCCGCCAAGGCCGGGGCCCAGCAGCAGCACGGTGGCCTTCTGCCGCCGGAGCAGCGGCACATTTTCCGGCGCAATGCCGCCCTGTGCGCCCTCCTTACAGGGGCACAGGCAGCACTCCGGCAGGCGGGTGACGGCGGCGCTGACCACCGGCTCTACGCTTGCAAGGGTAACGATGCCCGCCCCGGTGCGCAGTGCACCCTCGGCTGCCAGCAGCGCAGCGCCCCGGTAAAAGGCGCTGCCCGCCACCGCCAGCACACTGCCAAAGGTGCCCTTATGGCTGTCCCGGGCACGGGGCGGGATGCTTTGCCAGACAAATTCTTCGGTAATTTCCACAGCCATGGTGCACCTCCAGAGAACGATTTGAATGCCCTCCGCGTTGCTGTGGGCATTTTTTAGCGGAAAAGATATTTTTATTCGGGCTAGCGGAACGCCTGCAGGCGTTCCGCTAGCCCATTTTCACAGGGGGCAGTCTTTATGCCTGTCCCTGCACAAGGGCGCGGATTTGCTTTTCCACGTTCTGCACTTCCTCGTGGAACATCCGGGCGGAAACACGCAGTGCGCCGTGGCCAAGGATAATGACCTGCTCCATACCGTCCGAGGTCGCCACACGGACGCGGCGGCTCTTGCCGATCTCATGGGTAACCCGCTCGATGAACATATCGGCGGTCTCGGCCTCCTTGGTATAGACCACATGGATGTTGTGGTACTGCTCGATGGCGCCGGGGCTGCCGGGCACGCGGTAGGCATCGAATACCAGAATGAGCACGCATTTCTGGTAGCCCTGATAGTTGCACAGGATATCCATCAGCTTGCGGCGGGCGGCGTCCAAGCTTTCCTTTGCCAGCGCGTTCAGCTCGTCCCACGCAAAGATGATGTTGTAGCCGTCCACCAGCAGATACTCCGAGGCAATTTCCCACTGCTCTTCGGCAAAATCCGGGCGTTCGGTCTTTTGCACCGGACGGAAGGCTGCCAGCGGGTCACGCTTGATGGGGCCGTAGGTGCGCTCAAAAATTTTGAGCAGTTCGGCATCCTCCTCCAGCGTGGCGCGGTAAGCCATGGCGCGGCGCTGGGGCGCAGCCTGCACCTCCGGGCGGGCGGGCTTTGCCTTGCCCCAGCCGCTTTCCACGTGCATATGGCTGCGCACCTCGCTCCACGGCACCACAAAGCCAGCACCATGGGCGCAGAACACAGAATCCGCGGGGTTTTCCAGATCATGCTCCGGCTGGTAGCCGGTTTCTGCAATGACCTCCTGCGCGTTATGGCAGGGGCGGTAGCCGTCCAGCGTCAGGCTCAGATGTCCCCTGCCCCGGGTGTAGCTGACCACCTCCATGGGGTAGCTGCGCATGGTGGATACCGGCGCAAAGCCGGTCAGGGTGGCAGTCTCCGCGCCGCTTTCCGGCGGGTCAAAGCTGCCCTCCATGCGCTGGATATCGCTCATGGCGCGGCCGATGTTCTCCACCGGCACCTCCAGCCGGAAGGCGTACCACGGCTCTAACAGCTGGCTTTTTGCCAGCATCAGCCCCTGCCGCACGGCGCGGTAGGTAGCCTGCCGGAAATCTCCGCCCTCGGTGTGCTTGAGGTGCGCTTTGCCGGTGAGCAGAGTGATCTTTACATCCGTCAGCGGTGCGCCGGTCAAAACGCCAAGGTGCTGCTTTTCCTCCAAATGGGTCAGCACCAGCCGCTGCCAGTTTTTATCCAGCACCTCTTCCCGGCAGTCGGTAGCAAACTGCATCCCGCTGCCCCGGGGCAGCGGTTCCAGCAGCAGATGCACCTCGGCATAGTGGCGCAGCGGCTCGTAATGTCCCACACCTTCCATCGGCTCAGTGATGGTCTCCTTATACAAAATGCCGCCCGGGCCAAAGGATACTTCCAGCCCGAACCGCTCTGCCAACAGGCTGCGCAGCACCTCCAGCTGCACCTCGCCCATCAGCTGCACATGGATCTCACCCAGCGTTTCGTTCCACACCACATGGAGCTGTGGTTCTTCCTCTTCCAGCCGGTGCAGCTTTGCCAGTGCAGCATGTACGTCTGCGCCCTCCGGCAGCAGCACCTGATAGCTGAGCACCGGTTCCAGCACCGGCACATCACTGTCCCGCTCTGCCCCAAGCCCGGCACCGGGCTTTGCATGGGTCAGGCCGGTCACGGCGCATACCTGTCCCGGGCCGATGGCCTCGGTCAGGGTATATTTTGCGCCGGAGTACAGCCGCAGCTGGTTCGCTTTTTCTGCCCACGGCTCGCCGTCTGCTTCGCCGGAGAGCAGAGCCTTTACCTTGAGCTCCCCGCCGGTGACCCGCAGCCATGTCAGGCGTGCCCCCTGCTCATCCTGTGATACCTTGAACACCCTTGCACCAAAGGCGTGCAGCGTCGGGGCGGGGCGGGTGTAGCGGTCCAGCCCCTCCAGAAGTGCATCCACCCCATCCAGCCGCAGCGCCGCCCCAAACCAGCACGGAAAGACGTGCCGCCGGGCAACCGCCGGAATGAGATCCGCATCGGTCAGGGTACCTGCGTCCAGCATTTTCTCCATCAGCTGTTCATCGCACAGCGCCAGCGCCTCGTTGCGAGCGGCAGGCTCTGCGCCAAAATCTACAAAGCCCTCGCCAAGGCGGTGATTCAGCTGGCTGAGTAACTGTTCCCGGGTCATGCCGGGCAGGTCCATCTTGTTCACAAATACAAAGGTGGGCACATGGTAGCGCCGCAGCAACCGCCACAGCGTTTCGGTATGGCTTTGCACGCCGTCCGTTCCGCTGACCACCAGCACGGCGTAATCCAGCACCTGCAAGGTGCGCTCAGTCTCGGTGGAAAAATCCACATGGCCGGGGGTGTCCAGCAGGGTGATGGCGGTATTGCCCGCCGTAAGCAGCGCCTGCTTGGAAAAGATGGTGATGCCGCGCGCTTTTTCCAAGCTGTCGGTGTCCAGAAAGGCATCTCCGTGGTCTACCCGCCCCAGCTTGCGGATAGCACCTGCGCGGTAGAGCATGGCCTCGGAGAGGGTGGTCTTGCCGGAGTCCACATGGGCCAGAATGCCCAGTACGATCTGTTTTTGCGTTGTTTCCATGCACTGCTCCTATAAAAAAGTTTCTCATTTATTGTAGCACGCTTTGCCGGGAAAAGAAAGTTTTCATGTGCAAATCCCGCAGGCAAAAAACAGCACCGGACAGAAAATGGTCTGCCCGGTGCGTTTTTCTTAAAAAAGATCCAGCATATTGTCCAGATAAATTGCCTCCCGCACCTGCAGCTGGTATTCCGGCTTTGTCATGTAATAAAGCAGAAATTCCAGCACCAATGCGCTGCCAAGTCCTCTGCCCTCTATCTTAAACTGGGAAAAGCCTGCGGGCAGGTACCGCTGCCGGATGTCATCCGTCCCGATAAACCCGGGGCTGCGCATCGCCTTGGAAAAGCGGTAGCCCTCGGCGGCATCCGGGGCGGCGCAGCGGTGGTCCGGGCAGTCCTCGCCCAGATTCTGGCGGCTGACCGTCTCATAGCAGCGCTTGCGCTCGGTGCAGCCGAACCAGCAGCACTCGTTGCACAAAAATTCCACCTTCGCCTTTTGCTCCGGCGGCAGGGTGCGCAGCTGCTCCAATGCCGGGTTCAGCCGGAAATCCGGCACCACATACCGGAACTGCGGTTTTTCCAGCTCCTGCTGCAGCTGCGCAAACTCCGTGAGTACCTTGGTGGTGGAGGACACCAGATACAACTCCGGCCAGTGCTGCCGCAGATAGTCCGCCAGCAAATCAGAATGGATGATCACACCGTTTGGCACACTGCCGCTTTTTGCAAACTGTTCACACAGGGCGTTGCACTGCGGGTCGGCAAGGTGCTCAGCCCGCAGCAGGGAGTTACTGAAGGTCAGCCGCCCGGAGATGCCGTATTCCCGCAGCAGCGCCAGCACCTCGCGCGCAGCTGCCCCGCCGCAGGAGATGCGTCCCCCGCCCCAGATACAGCCCGCCGGAGCGCCGTAGATGGAGCCAATGGTGCACCAATCGTAAAAATATTCCCGGTGCTCCCGGTACAGCGGCAAAAAGCGGCGGTACAGCTCGTAAAACTCGAACAGGCCGGGCAGATGATAACAGGCAGCTGCGGGCTTCTCCATAGCGGTTCCTTTCCTGCAAAAAGGGAGCTGCTGCATAAAAATGCCGTGCAGCGGCTCCCCTGTTTTTATCGTATTTGCTTTTGTTACACGGTAGCGCCGACCTGAGGGGCACCACCGGCAAGCTGCTCCGCCGTAAGCGGCTGGGCTTCGGCCGGGGCGTTCAGCCGCTCCTTGGCCACAGCCAGCATCAGCTTGATGCGGTTTTCCTGATTGACCCGGGTGGCGCTGGGGTCGTAGTCGATGGGGGTGATGTTGGCACTGGGGTACAGCGCACGGATCTTGTTCACCATGCCCTTGCCCACGATATGGTTGGGCAGGCAGCCAAAAGGCTGTGCACACACGATGTTGCCGTAGCCGCCCTGCACCAGCTCGATCATCTCGGCGGTCAGCAGCCAGCCTTCGCCCATTTTTGCGCCCAGCGAGATGACCCCCTTGGGCTTTTCCACCAGCTCCTTGAAGGGGCCCGGCGCATAGAACCCGGCGTCCGTCTCTGCCTTGAGCATGACGCGTTCCACGCTGTCCAACCAGTTGAGGAACTGGTCGGTGCCTACCTTTACAGCCAGCTTGCCGCCGTACAGCACATGATCCTCGCCCATGTTGAAGGCGCAGTACTGCACAAAGCCCATCAGACCGGGGAAGTTCACCTCGCAGTCCTGACTTTCCAGAAACTTCTGCAGGTCGTTGTTGCCCAGCGGGCTGTACTTGACGTAGATCTCGCCCACAACGCCCACCTTGACCTTGGGCACCCGGGTGACCGGGATGGTGGCAAATTCCTTTGCGATCAGCGGGAAGGTGTGCTTCATTTCCCGGGAAGTAAAGCCTTTTCCGGCCAGCAATGCACGGCCAAGACGGGCGATCCAGCGGTCCACCATGCGGTCGGCGGCGCCCTTTTCGTTCTCGTAGGGGGCCACCTGATTGCGCAGCGCACACAGCATATCGCCGTAGAAGATGCAGGCGATGCACTTGCGTGCCAGCGGGAGGGTCATCTGGAAGCCGCTGTCCTTTTCCAGACCGGAAAAGTTCAGGCTTGCCACCGGGATCTGCGGATATCCAGCCTTGACCAGCGCCTTGCGCAGCAGATGGATGTAGTTGGAGGCACGGCAGCCGCCGCCGGTCTGGGTGATCAGCAAGGCGGTGTGCTCCAGATCATACTTGCCGCTGTTCAGCGCATCCAGAAACTGGCCGATGACCAGCAGCGCCGGGTAGCAGGTATCGTTATGGACATACTTCAGCCCCAGCTGTGCCACGGCACTGCCGCAGTTGCCCAGCAGCTCACACTTATAGCCTTCGCAGCGCAGTGCGTACTCCATAAGCCGGAACTGGGTCACGGCCATGTTGGGGATGAGGATGGTGTGGGTCTTTTTCATCTCCGGGGTAAATTTGGGATAATGATATTCCATAGGTTCCTCCTATGTTACTCTAAACAAGATAGTCCCCCCAAGGACTTCCCCCGCCGGGGGAGACCTTTCAGCCTATCTCAAGGTTTCTTTTACTCTGCCTTTTCTGCGGCGGCTTCGTCCCGCTCGTCCAGTGCGGCAAACAGGCTGCGCAGACGGATGTTCACGGCACCGAGGTTTGTGATCTCATCGATCTTCAGCTGGGTGTACAGCTTGCTGCCCCGCTGCAAAATCTCGCGGGTCTCGTCGGTGGTAATGGCATCCACGCCGCAGCCGAAGGACACCAGCTGCACCAGATCCATATCCTTCTGGGTGGTGCAGTACTTGGCGGCAGCATACAGGCGGCTGTGGTAGGTCCACTGGTTCAGCACACTGGTGGGGAACTTCTGCACCCGGTTGGAGATGCTGTCCTCGGTGACCACCGCAGCCCCGTGGCGGGTGATCAGATGGTCGATGCCGTGGTTGACCTCCGGGTCTACATGGTAGGGGCGGCCTGCCAGCACGATGATGCGCTTGCCCTGACGGCGCGCCTCGTCGATGATCTCGCTGCCCTTTACCCGGATCTTTGCCATGTGTGCCTCGTATTCCGCGTAGGCGGCATCGGCTGCGGCCTGCACCTCCCGCTCGGAGATGCCGCCAAAGTACTTGGGCAGCACATCCTTTGCCATCTTGTGCACAAAGTCCTTGGGACGGTGGATGCCCACATAATCATAGATGAACTTTTTGCCTTCCAGCTCCGGGCAGTTGCCTGCCAGAACCTCCGGGTAGTAGGCCACCACCGGGCAGTTATAATGGTTGTCGCCCAAGCCCTCGTCCACATTGTAGGTCAGGCAGGGGTAGAAGATGGCGTCCAGCTGCATCTGGCTCAGTGCTTTGATGTGGCCGTGGCTCAGCTTTGCCGGGAAGCAGGCGGTATCGCTGGGAATGGTGGCCTGTCCGGCCAGATACAGCCCGCGGGTGGACACCGGGCTGGTGTGCACCGCAAAGCCAAGGCTCGTCCAGAAGGCGTACCAGAAGGGCAGCAGCTCGTAGAAGCCCAGACACAGCGGAATGCCGATGGAGCCGCGCTTGCCGGGCACAGGCTTGTAGCTGGCCAGCAGCTGCTGCTTGTAGGCGTACAGGTTCAGGCTGTTGTCCTCGCTCTTGCCGGTAACGGGCTTATCGCAGCGGTTGCCGGAGATGAACTTGCGGCCATCGGCAAAGGTGTTGACGGTCAGCTGGCAATGGTTGCCGCAGCCGCCGCACTTGACGCTGACCACCTGCTGTGCAAACTTTTCCAGCTCCTGCTCGTCCATCATGGCAGAGGTAGTCTGGTTGTTTTTATGGCTCTGGCGCAGGCCGTACAAGGCAGCGCCGTAAGCGCCCATCAATCCGGCAATGTCCGGCCGGATGACCTCCACGCCCATCTCTTTTTCAAAGGCACGGAGCACGGCTTCATTATAAAAGGTACCGCCCTGTACCACGATCTTGCGGCCCAGCTCTTCCGGGCTGGAAGCGCGGATCACCTTATACAGCGCGTTCTTGACCACGCTGATGGACAGGCCTGCGGAGATATTCTCGATGCTGGCACCGTCCTTTTGCGCCTGCTTGACCGAGCTGTTCATGAACACAGTGCAGCGGCTGCCCAAGTCCACCGGGCGGTCTGCGAACAGACCCAGCGCGGCAAACTCCTTGACGTCGTAGCCCAGCGCCTGCGCAAAGGTCTGCAAAAAGCTGCCGCAGCCGGAGGAGCAGGCCTCGTTCAGGAAGATGTTGCTGATGGCACCATCCTCGATCTTGAAGCACTTCATGTCCTGCCCGCCGATATCAATGATGAAGTCCACGTCCGGCATAAAGTACTTGGCAGCGGTAAAATGCGCCACCGTTTCCACCAGACCGTAATCACAGCGGAAAGCGTTCTTTACCAGCTCCTCGCCGTAGCCGGTGGTGGTGACGCTGGCCACCTGCAGCCCCGGGTGCTCCTTGTAGATCTTGAGCAGCTGCTCCCGGATGAGGGGCAGCGGGTTGCCAAGGTTGGGCTGATAGTTGGTGTACAAGATCTGGCTCTTTTCGTCCACCACCACCAGCTTGACGGTGGTAGAACCGGAGTCGATGCCGATATGCACCGGCCCGCAGTGAGCACTAAAAGCCACGCGGGGCACGCTGTGGGACATGTGCCGTGCGTGGAAAGCCTCGTACTCCTCCTTGCTGGCGAACAGCGGCGGCTCGCTGGCGTAGGTAGCAGTGGCGGCATACTTGTCCAGCGCAGCGGCTACCTCAGTGAGCACAAACTCCTTGTCGGCGTACAATGCAGCGCCCAGCGCCACATACAGCAGGCTGTTTTCCGGGCAGGTGCCGGTCACGTTCAGCGCTTCATCAAAGCTTTTGCGCAGCACGGTGCTGAAAGTGAGCGGGCCGCCCAGATAAAGGATATTGCCCTTGATGGGACGTCCCTGTGCCAGACCGGCTATGGTCTGGTTGACCACGGCCTTATAGATGCTGGCAGCGATATCCTCGGTGCGGGCACCCTGATTGATCAGCGGCTGCACGTCACTTTTTGCAAACACGCCGCAGCGGGAAGCGATGGTATAGGTGCGCTGCGCCTGTTCGGCGGCCTTGTTCATCTCCTCAGCGCTCATCTTCAGCAGGGTGGCCATCTGGTCGATGAAAGCACCGGTGCCGCCGGCACAGCTGCCGTTCATGCGCACCTCGGTACCGTTGGTCAGAAACAGGATCTTGGCATCCTCGCCGCCCAGCTCGATGACGCAATCGGTCTTGGGCATAAAGCGCTTGACCGCCACGCGGGTGGAGAACACCTCCTGTACAAAGGGCACACCGCAGCTGTCGGCTAAGCCCATACCGGCAGAGCCGGAGATGCTGAGCAGCGCCTTGCAGCCATGCAGCTGCTCGGCATCAATGCGCCGCAGCAGCTCCTGCGCCTTTTCCAGAATATGGCTATAATGTCGTTCGTATGTAGAATACAGCAGTTCATCATGCTCGCCCAGCACCACGCACTTGATGGTGGTACTGCCGATGTCAAGACCTACTCTCACCTTGTTTTCCCTCCTAAGGACAAATAACCGGGACATAACACCCCGGCTGCCATGGCAAACAGCCGTTTGCAGCAAAGATGTGCAACGGCCGCTTTCTCTTTTCAGCAGCACGCATTGCGCAGGTACGCATTTTTTAAGCAACAAACACAGCAAAAAATGCAGCAACTGCGTTTTTGCATACACTATTATTATAATCCAATCGCGGGCGGCATTCAATCCATGTTGTTTATTTTACACGAAAAAAATAGTATTTTTTGCTCAAAAGGCTGAACTTTTTGTGAACATGTGTCGGTTTTCCCGTAAAAAAGCCGCCGCACAGAGTTTGTGCAGCGGCCTTGTACCGATGGGATATTGAAATAGTTTCCGCATGCGCTTTGGCCATTTCAGCGGTGATCTGCCTCTACGTCTCCACGCATAAAAATGCCTTTGGAGCGCTCCTTTTTCCTTACCGATTCACGAAATTCAGCATCAGAAACAGCAGCAGCATGTGCACGGGGTAAAAGGCGTAGCAGGCATACTGGAAAGGCTTGCTGTGATAGCCCTGCCGACCGCGGTACAGCCAGATAGGCACCAGTGCCAGCAGCGCCAATCCCTGCTGGCAAAGCTCAAAGTCCATGCCGAAGAGCTGGATTGGATACATAAGCCCGCCCAGCAGCTCCACGTTGACCCAGTACAGCGCAGCCAGCTGCCCCAACAGACACCACCACTTGCGTCCATGGAAGAAGTAGAAGATGAACACAGTCAGCACACCGGCGCCGTAGTAGTCCACCATGCCCAGCGTGCCCAGCACCGCGCCTGCCACCACCACAAGGGCGGATACCAGCAGGTACAGTCCTGTTTTTTGCTTTTTGCGCACCGTTTCCATCAAGTGGATGCCCAGAATGCCCAAAAGCAGCGTCCAGATGACGTTCTGGTGCACCGGGTAGAACCATGTACCGCCGTACATCAAATCGAAGGGCACTTCCGAAAGCAGGGCAAACAGCAGCAGACGCAGGGTGTATTTTTTCAAATCGTGGGTGTGAAAATAGCCCTCCACCGCCATAAAGGCAAAGATGGGAAACGCCACCCGCCCGGCACAGGTCAGCCATTCCTGCGCGGGCAGCAACGTCGCCCACAGGTGGTCCATCAGCATCAGCGCCATAGCAAGGATATGAAGAGCCGCTGCGCTCAGGTCAAAGCGGGTCGCAGCAGTGGAATCGATCGGTTTGGTTGACATACACATACCTCGTCTTTGTCGAAATTTGGTCGTCCTGTCTGGAATACGAACGAGTCCCGCAAAGAATTGCAGCCCCGGCCAGATTTTTCCACCGCCGGGGCTGCAGGAATGCTTTATTTTTTCTGCTGCGAATACCCCAGACACAAAAAGGCGGAGCCAAGGCAGAGCCATACCACCGCTGTGGAGTGATCCTCGCCGGTAACAAAATTCAGCGCCGCAGCAAGAAAAAACAACAGTCCGCTGAGATAAAACAGATTGCATTTTTTCATAGAGCATTCCTCCGGTTCTGGTTTTTTCACCGGCTATTTTGGATACGGCAAGCGCAGGGGCGGCTGCCATTTTACTCCGCGTGCAAAGGGGCGCAGAGCGCCCACCCGGCACGCAGAAAGTGTGTGCCCGCAGCAGTCTGCGGGGCAAATTCATGAAGGGTGGCTTGCCTGCCTGCCCATGGAGACGTAAGCGCAAAAGCAGGAATGCGGGAAGGAGCAAGGGACGGTTTCGGCGAAAAAGCGTCTGGCGGTGGCGGAAAAGCCTAACGCAAGATTTTTTCATAATAGCTGGCTCGTAAGGTGAGCCGTACCAAAACTTCCTTGCGGAAATGTGCAGCGTTATAGTTCATCTGCACCTGAACCGGCAGCCGCGCGCCCGGCGCTTGCCGCACCCAAAATAGCCGGTGGAACGTTTATTTAGTTTTTGGCGTTTTCCAGATAGATCTCAAATGCCTCGGCAAAGCTGGCGTTCACATCAAAGGGGACAGTGTAGTCCACCTTGGAGGTCACAAGGCAGAGGTCCAGCCGGTTGGAGGTTTCGTCTGCCTGCCGGTTCAGTTTGCTCAGCGCCGCATGGATGACCTTGCGGTCGTAGTTGATGGTGGTCACCCGCTTCACATCGCAGCAGTAGGAGATCTGGTTGCCCTCGGCGTTGAAGCGGTAGCCTGTGCCCCCGCCGGAGAGCAGCTGCTCAGAGCTGCGCAGGTCGTTCATCCGTTTGAAGGTGCGGGCAATGCTCTGCCGCGCGGCATTCAGGCTGACCTCGCTGTCCATATCCATGTCCAGTGCATCCTTTGCCTTGCGGATGGCGGCAAACAGGCGGCTCTTCTCCTCCAGCAGATAGAGCATGAACCGGGCAACGTCGGTGATCTGCTCTGCATATTCGGTCTGTGCCACGTCCATAACGGTCTCGTCCTCGGCCTCGGGCATCACCTTATGGCGCAGATAGGTGTTGGCCACCTTGGTCACGTTGGCATCGCAATCCAGAATGCCCTGCGCCTCGTCCAGCAGGGACTGGAGCTTGTTCTGGTAGCGGAATGCTTCCTTCAGGTTCATAGTCGTTCCCTCCATCTTGTTTTTTCTGCTTTCAGCTTACCACAGACTGCCCGCCCGCGCAAGCCTTCCGGTAAAACAGACAAAACGCCCGCCCCGGTCATGCCGGGGCGGGCGTTTTGCATTTGCTGTGACACTTATTGGGATAAGAGATTGGCATTACTCAGCCGGCCACGCGCTCGGTGCGGCCTGCCTCCAGCATATAGCGCAGGAAGCCGGTCACGTCGGCGGGGTCGGTCACGGTGAGGTCAAAGCCCTTCTTGGGGGCAGTGTCCATCATCTGCAGCATGGAACATGCGGTAGCGTCCTTTTTCAGGTCGCAGGTCTTGCCGTTGTCCAGATGCAGCAGCACGCTGCCGTGGCTGGCAGAAAGCTGGCGCATGAAACGTTCCTTATCAAAATACTCGATCCGAAGCATAGGAATACCTCCTTGATAAACTGGTTTATGTTACACTTGCCGTCCAGTCCTCTTTGGACAGGCGGCGGGAGAATAGCGGTTTTGCCCGGCAGTGGAAACGCTTGCACAGCTTGCGTCCCGGCTGCCTTGGTGCTATACTGAGCTTGGAAGCTCTGATAGGATAATACCACAAAACAATCGCAAATTATAGAACAGAACCGCATAGTATATGCAACAAAACCGGCATTGATAAAAAACATTCAAAGTATTGCGGAAAGGAATTGGTGAATATGGCATATCAGACAAGCTGTGCCTCTTATACCAGCAGCCGGGTGGGGCTGTCCAGCGCTACTGCCGTGGTGGCGGATGCCGCCGGGCGGGAGCGGACCCAGCACGGCAGCCCCTTGTTCCCTATTGCCTGCTATGCCGAGGATCTTTCCTGCTACTCGGTGGCGTGGCACTGGCACGAGGAATTTGAGTTCATTCTGGCGGCGTTGGGGCCCATTCATGTGGACGTGAACAAGACCCGGCTGACCCTGCAGACCGGGCAGGGGGTGTTCATCAACTCCGGGGCGCTGCACGCGGTAGAGCCTGCCGAGGATAGGGCGCTGCTGCACTCCGGCGTATTTCAGCCCCGGCTTATCGGCGGCATGGACACCGTATTCTGGCAAAAACTCATCCGCCCGCTGCTGCAACCTGGCACGCCGCCCTTCTTTTTGCTGGACGAGGCCGTGCCATGGCAGCGGCAGGTGCTGCTCTGCCTGCGGGAGGCGTGGAAGGGCGTGGCGGACGAGCCCTTTGACTACGAGAACCGGGTGCGCTACCACCTTACCGCTGCCCTGCGGCTGCTCATCACCCAATGCGTCAGCGGCAAGGTGAAGGTATCGGAGCAGGAACAAATTGCCTCGGAGCGGATGAAGCAGATGCTCCGCTATGTAGAGGAGCACTACGCCGAGGAGCTGACCGTGGAAAAGCTGGCCGGCTGCGTCGCTCTGAGCGAAAGTGCCTGCCTACGCAGTTTCCGGCAATTTCTGGGCATCACACCCATCCAGTACGTCAAGCAGTTCCGGGTGGAAAAAGCCGCCGAGCTGCTGCGCTCCACCCGGCTCAAGACCGGCGAGGTGGGGCTGGAATGCGGCTTTTCGGACGCCAGCTACTTTATCAAGACCTTCCGGGAGATCAAGCACTGCACCCCTCGGGAGTACCGTATCCGCTTCTGCTGAATAAAAAATAAAAATGCCGGGCAGAACCCTCTCAGGCGCTAACGCGCCAGCTCCCCCGAGGGGGGAGCTTCATTGCTACAAACTTTCAGATGCTAAAAAGCTCCCCCTTCGGGGGAGCTGGCATCGCACAGCGATGACTGAGAGGGTTTTCTATTTGCTGCCCGGCATTGCATTATAAAATTATCTCCTGCCAGCGCTCCGGCGGGATGACCGGCTCGGTGACAAAGGCCTCAGGGTTCGGGGCAAGAACATGGCGGGTGACCCGGAAAAGCCCCTCGGCGTCGCACAAAATGCAGCTTGCATCGCCAAATTTCGTGTTCCGGGCTGCGCCGCAGTCCAGATACGCCTGTTCCAGCTTGACGAAATCCTCCGAGATATGCGGCTGCTGCGCGTTGTAATGGCGGCGCATATAGACGGTGTGCTGCGCCCCGGCTTCGTCCACCACGGTCATCTGCATGGGCTTGTCGGTCAGGCGGTTCGGCACGTTCAGTACTTCCTCCACGCTATGGATAAAGGTGTTGCGGGCGTGGGTGACCCCCAGCAGCAGCACTTTGCCGTGGGCTGCCCGCAGCCGGTCGTAGCAGCCGCCGGGAGTGCAGGGGGTGTTGGCGTCCAGCTCCCCTTCCAGATACGCAGCCGCGCCCTTGCCGTAAGCCGCCATGCTGTGGGTGGGGTGCAGCGAGCGCACCACGCCGGGGCGCTGCCGGAACAGTTCCGGCAGAATGCCCACGCAGCACGGGCTGCGGCGCACATCGAACACCCGGTTTTCCTCGTTGATGAACCGCCATGTGTGGGTGGGCAGCAGCAGCAAGCCCTCCGCAAAAAACTCCATCCATGCGTCCAGAACCGTGTCTGCGCCGCCCTCCACCGGGCCGATGGACTTCATGGAGGAATGGATCAGGATGGTCTCGTTGCCTGTCAGCCCCATCACGGCAAGGTCGTGCTTGAGGTCAGCCTTTGTATATGCCATGTCGTTTCTCCTTTTCGGGCATTTTGTCTGTACCCAGTTTACCGCCTTTTGTGCAGCAAAGCAAGCACGCACGCAAAAAGGCAAACACCCTGTTGTATTTGCCGGGGACGAGCCGGTATCTGCGGGGTGTGTGCCCTTTCAGCTTTTTAGTAAAATCCTGTATACAGCATATCATCTCGCAGCGTTACCGCGAAACAAGCACAGCGCCTTGCAATTATAGCAATTTGATAGTTATTTCCTGTTTTCTTTGTGCATTTGGTACAGCAGTCACTTGATCGCGGCATTTCATCAGCACTTTTCCCGCATTGCAAAGTGGTATATCCGTTTTCCAGTTTCAGGAACAGTTCCGTGCGCGAGCGTGCGTGCTTGTATACAAGTGTTCAAGTTAAGTTCCATTCCAGCATTGACATTCAGTTGCTGTAACGGTACAATGATAATAAGCTTAATTTACCGGATAAATGGAGAACGACTATGGCTACATTACAGCACACGGATGAGCTCTATCATATTCTCGAGGACGAGATCTGCGCGTTGAAGATCCTGCCCGGGGAAGCGTTGAGCGAAAACCAGCTGTGCAAGCGGTTCGGTGTTTCCCGCACCCCCATTCGCAGCGTTTTGCAGCGGCTGGAACAGAACCGCTTTGTGCAGATCATCCCCTGCAAGGGCACCATCGTTACCGCCATTGATATTGGCGTGGTGGATCAGCTCATCTTCCAGCGTGTTGCGGTGGAGGGCATGGTATTCCGGGATTTTGTGCAGAGCTGCTCGCCCATGGAGATCCTTGCGGTAGAACACCTTTATAATATGCTGCTGGAAGCCGCCGCGGGGCGCAGCGCCCCGGAAAACTTTGATTTCAACCACTTCCTCAGCTGCGACCTTGCCATGCACGAGTACTGGTTCCACAAGACCAGCAAGGAGTACCTCTGGGAGCAGATGACCCGTCCGCAGGCAGACTATTCCCGCTTTATCCGTCTGGACATCGTGGGCGCGCGCAACGTGCCCAGCGTTGTCAGCGAGCACGCCGAGATGCTGCGCATTCTGCGGGAGAAGGATCTGGACGCCATTGAGCCGCTGATGCGCACCCACCTGTACGGCGGCGTGAGCCGTATGGGCAGCAAGATCTACTCAGACGAATACCGCGGCTACTTCAAGCTGCCGGAGGGCAAAAAATAAAAAGGCCGCTGCACAGTCTCCTGTACAACGGCCTTCTTCTGGTTGCGCCAGCAGGAGTCGAACCTACGATGGGGGAGTCAAAGTCCCCTGCCTTACCGCTTGGCGATGGCGCATCATGCAAGATAGTATAGCATATTTTCCGCTGTTCCACAAGAGGTGCGCCGCGTTTTTGCAGCTTTTTTCTGTGCGCCGCCTGCTGGGTTTGGGTCGTTTTTTGGCTTTGCGGCAAAGGTTTTGCGTTTTCCATATCCTGCCATGTTTTTACGAAAGGTAAGTTTTGCGGGATGCGTTTTTCAAAAAACACAGTCTACACGGGCATAAAATTCATCTTGCAAAGGTGAAATTTATTTTTTTCTTGATTTTTCTTATTATTTTCTCAAAAGACTGTATTTTTTGTTGCGGTTCTGGTACACTGAATGTGATAAAAATATGTTGAAGAAACTTCTCCTGCGTCCGGGCTATGCCCGGACGGGGCAGTGTCTCCATCTTTGTGAAGGAAAGCGAGGGATCTCATGAAAAAATTCCTGAAAACGCTGGTGGTCGGGCTTTGCCTGTTCACGCTGCTGTGCTGCGCGCTGCCGGCTGCATTTGCTGCCGACAAAACTTCAGGGAGCAAAAAGGAAGAGAACGTGTACGCCATTGGTATGGATGCCCAAGGCGGCATCTGCTCTACTGTGGTCACCTACACGAACCTGTCCGGCAAGCTGGAGAGCACGCCCGAGCAGCCTACCATGACGGGCTACACCTTTGACGGCTGGTACACCGAGCCGGTGGGCGGCAGCAAAGTGACCACCTCCACCGTGTTCACCTCCGATGCTACCATCTACGCTCACTGGACTGCCAAGGCCGGCACCACTGTGCCGCAGCCCACAACCCCGTCTGCCGCCACCCAGTGGCAGAAGTATGTAGGGCCTGCACTTGTAGCCGGTGCCCTGCTTACTACCCTGCTGGTCTCCACCATGTTCTGAACACCGCTGTAAACGCAATGATACCATTGAAGAAAGGGATCTTACTATGACTACTTCTACCATGAAAATGCCCGCCAGCTATTCCGCCATTGAGGCCGAGGAGATGACCTATCTGGACGGCGGTGCCAACAACGCTTATCAGGCCTTCCTGGACGTTGGCAAGGTGTTCAACTACATCGCCCGCATCTTCTCCGGTGCAAGCTCCATCATCAACAACGTCAACGTCATTTACCAGTCCTTTGTATCGCTGAACAGCCTGCTGGGCAGCTTCGGTAAGTAAAAGGATCACCCCAAAGTTTGGAAACGGGAGCCGCGCTTTTTTCGAAAAAGTGCGGCTCCCGTTTTTCGCAGGCACAGCAATTCAGTGCATTACTGCGTAGAACTTCATGCTCCAGAATTATGAAGGGAAATTTTAACAACTCTGCAGTATATTACCTTCTTTTTAGGCGTTTTACACATAAAATAAAAAAATTTGCGATATTTTTTCGGTTTTATCTCTTGATTTTGTGTCCGATTTGTTATATTGTTGTTACAGGGAATGTGCTACAATAGGGTAGCTTATAGAAGACCTCTCTGGTCGCGCAAATCGCGCGGCGGCAAGCGGTTTTTCAGGCATTTTCTTTAAGTTTTTTCGGTATTTCCGAAAGTTTTTTCGTTATCTTTACATTCGGGAGTTTGTACACAAATGGCAGATCGTGAACTGCGGCGGATGCACCGCGCTGAACTGATAGAGATCATCTATGCGCTGAAACAGAGCGAGGACCAGCTCAAGGCGCAGAACGCCGCGCTCACCGCGCAGCTGCAGGACCGGCAGCTCCGGCTGGAAAGCGCCGGTTCCATCGCGCAGGCCGCGCTGGAGCTGAACAACGTGTTCGCCGCCGCGCAGGCTGCCGCCGATGACTATCTGCATTCGGTACAGGCCAGCCTTGCGGACACCAACGCCACCGCTGCCAATACCCTTTCGCAGGCGCGCAGCGAGGCCAAACGCATTCTGGAACAGGCGCAGGCAGACGCCGACAGCCTGAAAGCGCAGACGCAGCAGGAATGCGATGCCATGACCGCCGATGCCGCGCAAAAGCGTACCCAGACCGAGGCCGACTGCAAGGCCATGGTAGAGCGCGCCGAGCAGGAGGTGCAGCAGCGCTGGCAGGCATTTAACCGCAAGGCTAACGATCTGCTGGACCAGTACCGCAGCACCGACGGTCTGCCTTCGGAGGAAACATGAAAAAACGCGATATCCGGTTCGCTTCCATTCCTTCCACCGAGGAAGTGGCCGCAGAACGTGAGCGTCTTGCGTACCAGAGCCGCTACCAGCGGGTGCTGCGCAGTACGATCTATATTCTGGTGGTGGTAGCCGCAGTAGCTGTGCTGCTGGCTACGCTGTTTCTGCCGGTGCTTCAGGTCTCCGGCGACAGCATGAACCCTACGTTAAATGATAAGGACATTATCCTGCTGGTAAAATCTAACCACATTGAAAACGGTGAGTTATGCGGGTTTTACTGGCAGAACAAGCTGCTGCTCAAGCGCATCATCGGGCAGCCCGGTGATGTGATCGATATGGACGTGAACGGCGTGGTCTCGGTAAACGGCGTGGCGCTGGACGAACCCTATGTGGACGCGCTGACCGTGGGCGAATGCGACATCCGGTTCCCCTATCAGGTGCCGGAAAACCGCTACTTCGTGCTGGGCGACCACCGCTCCACCTCCATCGACAGCCGCAGCAGCGTGATAGGCTGCGTTGAAAAAAGCCAGATCGTTGGCAGGGTTTTCCTGAGGATATGGCCTTTGTCCAGCTTCTCGTTGATCCATTGACCCCGGGAGGAGGTATTCCGTTATGAACGACATTCTTAGAACGTACATGGAGCGGTTCCGCGAGGACCGGCACACCCTGCGGCGCTACACCGCGTTTGTGCTGGCACTTGCCATGATCACCACCCTGTTCGTCAACTGGCAGCTGCATGGCGTGGGCATCTCGATGACCGCGCAGTACCAGTGCGGCGAGGAGGAGCACACCCACACGGCTGATTGCTACACCAAGGTGCTGACCTGCGGTTATAATGAAGGCGACCTTGAAAACGCAGCCGAAGTGGCCGCCGCCGAGGCCAGCCAGCCCAGCGTTGAGGCTGAGCCAATGCCGCTGGCACTGGAGCCGCAGATCGAGTTTGTGCCCCACGAGCACACCGAGGACTGCTACACCGAGGTGCAGACCCTGACCTGCATGGAGGAAGAGCACGTCCACGGTGACGACTGCTTTGACCCCGAGGACGGCAGCCTGATCTGCGACAAATTTGAGCATACTCACGACGAAAGTTGCTATACCACCGAGTACGAGCTGACCTGTGGACTGGAAGAGGGCGAGCTTGTGGAGCAGGTGGTGGAGCCCACCCAGAGCGCCGAGCTGGCGGCTATGGCTGTGGCCGAGCCCGTGGCGCTGGCGCCGATGGTGGACACCGTGGAGCCCATCTACCACCACCACACTGACGCCTGCTACGAGGAAGTGCTCACCTGCCCCCTGCCGGAGCACCACCACACCGTTGCCTGCCTGAGCGACACTTCTGCCGACCTTGAGACCCCCGAGGAGTGGCAGGCCGCCAACGCCGAGGCCGTGATGACCGGCAACTGGGCCGAGGATCTGGTCAGCGTGGCGCAGACCCAGCTGGGCTACGAGCAGAGCGAGAAAAACTTTGAGATCGACCCCGCGGACGGCGTGACCCTGCGCTACTACTCCCGCTACGGTCAGTCCTACGGCAACCCCTACGGCGAGTGGGACGTGATGTTCCTCTCTTACTGCCTGAAGTACGCCGGTATCCCCCAGAGCGCTATCCCGCAGGAGGCCAGTGTGCTTGCCCTGCGCAGCTCCATGAGCGACATGGAATGGCTGCTGGACGGCGAGGACGGCAGCGCCGCCGATGTGGGCGACATCGTTATTTATAATAAGTACGTCACCCGCACCGTGGCTGTGGACAGCAGCGCCGACGGTGCAGCGGACGGTCTGGACGACCTGTTCAGCATGGACGCTGAGGGCGAGAACGGCGTAGAGCTTGAGGAATCCGGCGCTGCTGCGTTGGATACCACCCCTGCCGCCGAGGACGCGACCACCCTCGATACCCCTGACCTCCCCGATATCCCCGACACCGTTGACCCGGACCAGCCCGCTGCAAATCCTGTGGACAGCTCTGACACCGCTGTGCCCAGCGTGGTTTCCTCCGCTGCCGAGCCGCAGACCACTACCGTGACTGACGCTCAGCCCGTGGAGACCGTGGGCATCGTGAGCGCAGTGGACGATAACACGCTGACCGTCATCTCCGGCGATGTGGACGGCAAGGTGGCTGAAGTTACCCTTTCCAGCGCCGAGGTTCTGGGCGTAGTGAGTGTTGCCGCCGCCCAGTACGCAGACGAGATGCTCTCCTCTGCCGTTGACGGCGCACTGCGGGCACCTATGATGCTTGCAGCGGCGGGTGATTCCCTTACAGCCATTCACTACGTTGACTATTTCGACGAAACCAAGGTAACCGGTACTGGCGGCATTACCAAAACTACTGTTACTGTAAATGGCAAAGCTGTCACCGGTAACATCTCTTTGGAAAACAACGCTAAACTTCAGCTGGACTATGATTTCTATATTCCCGCTGATGTGCTGAACCTTGACACCGGAAACAACATCCTGACTTACCATCTTCCTGATGGTGTCGTACCTACTGAAACTAGCACATTTGCTCTTGATGATGGTAAGGGTACTATGACCGTTCAGAAAGACGGCACGATCACTCTAACATTCAATGATACATTTGAGCCGCATAAGCCTTTTACCGGTAAGTTTTATCTGAACGCTAAAGTGAAAACCGACAAAATCGGAGATGGCGGCGAGATAAAATTCCCCGGCAGTTCTGCTACGATCACCGTTAATAATCCCCGTGGCATCAGCATTGATAAAAAAGGTACCTATGATGAAAAAGATGACAAACGCATCCTTCATTATACGGTCACTGTAAGTTCCTCTGACGGTTGGGATGAGTTGATTCATATTGATGACAAGCTGGATAACACCGGTAAAGTCACCGGTGAGTATGTGCAAAGTTCCATCAATCTTACCGACAAAAAAGGCAATAAAATCGACCTTGCCGGGCATCTGACATGGGGCACTGCTCCCGAGCAGAGTTTTTCCATCAAAGACCTTCCCAAAATGAACGCAGGTGACAAATACATCCTGACCTATGATGTTGAATTGTCCGGCTCGTATGATGGCTCTGGTTCCGGCAGTTTCCATAACTATGCATGGACAAACAACAATCAAAAGACCGACCCGTGGATATGGCACAGTAACTACATTGATAAACAAGGCAGCTATAATAACGAGGACGGTTATATGTACTGGACCGTTACCCTGTCTAACTATTATGGCGGCAACCTGAAGGGCTATAAGGTCACGGACGCTCTCAAAACCAATGGCGCAGCCATTGTGGGAGATGTTACCATTACCGCAAAGGACAAAAACGGTCAAGTCACTACGTTTGATACCATTACTGGTGTTGAAGGCAAGGATAAATTCAACTATACGTTTAAAAAGGATGCCACTGACACTGAATACACCTTCTACTATAAGACCACTGTTCCGGCTGGCGCTACAACAGTAAAGAACGACTCCACCGTTGAAACAGACGATGGCGGCAAGTATGATGCAAGTGCAGAGCCCGGCATAACAGACCGCAGTTGGAGTGTATCCAAATCGACTTCCGGTTCTTTGATTGAAACCTCTACCCCTAATCTGCTCAAAGCACCGTGGAAGATCGAAGTTGTTGTGCCGAACAAGTGGGACAAGTACTTTATCATAGATAAAATTTACTCTCCAAAAGACTATGATGAAATCCACTATGGCATCGCCACAGATCTCCAGAAGGAAATTGAAAATAGCCTTACATTCACTCTGGTAGATAATTCCACAATTTCCTATCAGGAAGCCGTTAATGCGGGTGTCAAGATCGATATTCAGTATGCTACTTATGCGTACGCTTTCAACGATGATGATGGTACACTCAGACCAGGTTCAACAGAAATCAAAGCAACTGACAGCAAAAGCAAGGTTTACTCGTTCTGCATCAGGCTGACCAAAACAGACGCATACAAGGGTAAAAACATCAAGAAGATGACCATTGACAGCTACTCTACCTATGTGGATGTAACAAATGTCAAGCCTAGCGAAAAGATCACCATTAGAAACAAAGCCAATAGTGTAGATGCAAAGTACTACTACACCAAGCCCAAGGAACCTACCAAATTTGAAAAGGGTGTGTCCAAGGAATATGCAGGATATAATAGCATCGGTAATTTTGTTGAAAAACTCGAGGATGTTAACTACAAGGAAAGCGGACGGCATTTGTACTATCAGCTTACCCTCGACACCTCTGACCTGACTGAATTTCCCGATGATATCTACACCATTACTGATAAGCTGCCTGCCGGTCTGAAGTATGTGGAAGGCTCTGCCTTTGCTGCATTCCGCAAACTTGACGGCTACGCTGCACCGGATTTTTGGCGCGACTATAAGTGGGCTGCTATAGACGGTACCCACAACTTTACATTCGCAGATTCAACATACCGCGATAAGTTCTTTGAGGTCAACGCGACCACCTACTCCAGTACCGAGGGACAGACCCTTACGTTCAAAATCAAGAACCTGAAGTCTCTGAACCATAATCAAGATGATTTCTTCAAGAAAATGAGCGGTTTCTATATCCGATACGAGGTAGAAGTTGACACCGATCTGTGGAAAAACTGGAATGGTACCGGTATAGAAAACGACTCCAAGGACGAACGCACCTACATCAACGCCGCAAAATGGGGAGACCTTGACGCCAAAGCCGAGGTGACCCTAAAGCGCAAGACTGAAAACCTGAAAAAGGATGCCGAGCAGCTGAAGGACGAGTATGGCAACAAAATCGGCAGCGCTGCATACACCATTAAGATCAACCCCGGCGCAAAAGACCTGATCCCTGACAGCGACACTGTAACTCTGACGGATACTCTTACTGTTCAGCAGGGCTTTACTGCTGAGTTGGATCTGGATTCCGTCCAGTTGTATGATGCCGCAGATACTACCTTCAGTAATCCGCTGTCCCGCGATGAATATACCTTCCGTTATACCAGCCATGTGGATGCAGCCAGCGTCAACACCTACACCATGGAGCTTACCGTTCCCGACCAGCGTGCACTGGTGCTGAAGTACACTTACAAGACCAGTGCCGGTATCAACCAGAGTGTAAAACTGGATAACCATGCTGTTTTGGGTGGAAAATGGGATGCAAGTGATGACATGACCCTGCAAGATATGAAAGGCGGCGGTTACGTTTCGCAGAGCAAGTTGGTTGTGCACAAGGTAGACAGTGCCAATCAGGCCAATGGTCTGAAGAACGCAAAGTTCAGTCTGCATTGGTTCAATCCTACAACCAGCAGCTGGGAAACTACCGCCAAGCAGCACTTTACAAGTGACGAAGCCGGTAAGTTTACTATTTATATCGGTGATGAGGATCTGGAAGCAAAGCACGATACCCTTTACAAGCTTGTAGAGGAAGCGGCTCCCGATGGCTACCGCAAAACCAGCAAGACCTTCTACTTCATCTTCCCCTCCGAAGGTGAAACCGATGCTCAAGCCTACGCCAAGGCACTGGGTGGTAAAGCATCTGATGTCAATGGTAATGCGTTGCCGTTGCTGGCAGACAGCAACCTGATGATCTGCATATTCAATGAGCAGAGCGATCTTTATATTCCCAACGAGCGCAGCCAGTTGATCATTCGCAAGTTCTGGACGAACCAGTACAACGAAGCAACTGCACCCAAGGAAACCTCTGTTACTGTCAAGCTGTACAAGTATGCAAAGGACGGTGTCCGCGCAAACGGTACGTTTGTACAAACTATCACTTTGGACAATACTAACAATTGGACATTCACCTACAACAACTTGGAAGAGGGCTACCTCTACTACATTGAGGAAGCTTCTACCGGCGGCAAGTACGAAGTGATCTACAGCGACAGCAACACAGCCGGTGTGGAAAATGGCGGTCTGCTTACGCTGACCAACAAGGAAAAAGACAACACCGGCTACGAGCTCCCCTCTACCGGCGGCACCGGTACACTCCCGTACACAGCCGTGGGCGGCACAATGATGCTGTCTGCGCTGGCATATAGTTTTATCCACCGCAAGCGCAGACGCGAAGGGAGGGCAGATGACTAAACTGCACTTCCCTGCTGGCGTGCCGGGGCTGAGCCCCCGCCCGCCCAGCGCAAAGTTTACGCGATAGACCGCACAAAACTACACCCCTACCCCCCCCTGTGCAAAAATGCAGGGGGCGGCAAGGGGCAGAAAAGAAAGGAGCTTTTTCCATGAAAAAAGCAATGAAGAAACTCATGGCTGCGCTGCTGGCAGTTGCTATGGTTTGCGCCATGGCCATCCCGGCGTGGGCAGAGGGTGCTGGTACTGGTACTGCTGCCGCTGGCACTACTTACACTATTACCATTAATAATCCCGTTGGCACTTATAAAGCTTACCAGATTTTCTCCGGCGATCTCCATGGCGATGTTCTGTCCAACATTGATTGGGGTACTGGTGTCACCGAGGCTGGTAAAGCTGAACTCGGCAGTGCTAAAGGCAGAGCTGACACCCTCACTAACGAGGCTTCCGTCAAGGCTTTTGCTACGGAAGTAAGCAGGTATCTTGGTACGTCTTCCGGCAGTTACGCTGATGGCCAGATCACCGGTCTGGCTGCCGGTTATTATCTGATCAAGAATGATACCGTAGGCGATAATGAAACTTACACCAGCTTTATTCTGAAAGTTGTTAAGAATGTTACGGTTTCCCCGAAGGGTGATAAGCCCACTCTGGAAAAGAAAGTCATGGATGCCAACGACACTGAAGGCTCTACCTCCGGCTGGCAGGACAGCGCCGACTATGACATCGACGATGACGTTCCTTTCAAGCTGACTGCAAAGATTGCAAGCAACTTTGATGATTATTCCACTTACAAGTTCGTATTCCACGACGAACAGTCTGCAGGTCTGACCTTTAAACCGGAAACTGTCGAGGTTACTGTTGGCGGCACCAAGCTGAACCCTGCTGACTACACTGTTGAAACCAACCTGACCGATGGCTGCACCTTCCATGTTGTGATTAATGATCTGAAAAAGATTTCCAGTGCAGCTGCAAACGTTGATGTCGTTGTTGCGTACAAATCCAAGCTGAACGAGAAAGCTGAGATTGGCTCCAAGGGCAACCCCAACGAGGCATCTCTGGAATACTCTAACAACCCTCATAACTCCAACGATACTACCACCACTCCCAAGGACAAGGTCACTGTTTTCACCTTTAAGGTCGTTGCAAACAAAATCAATGGCGCCAATGATAAACGTTTGAAGGGTGCTGCTTTTGCACTGTATAAGAAGGGCAAGGATTCTGCTTGGAAACTGGTCGGTCTCAACAATGCTACTGAAACCGACGGTAAGTATACCATTGTAGATCCCGATCAGACCGAGTTTGATTGGGTCGGTCTGGATGACGGCGAGTATAAGATTGAAGAGATCATCACCCCTGCCGGCTTTAACTCGATCGATCCCCAGACCTTTAAGGTCACTGCTACACATGACGAAACTTCTGCTGATCCTAAGCTGACTGCTCTGTCCGGTAACATGACTTCTGGCGAGATCACCTTTACCCCCAACAAGGATGATGGTTCTTTGACTACCGACATCGTCAACAACGCCGGCACTACCCTGCCCGGCACCGGCGGCATCGGCACCACCATCTTCTACGTTGTTGGCGGCGGCCTGATGGTTGCAGCAGCTATCCTGCTCATTACCAAAAAGCGCATGGAGAACCGCTAAGTTCTCCTTTTCCCCGGCACAGAGCGGGGCCGCAAGGCCCCCTGCTCTGATCCTGAAACTATAACGTTAGGGAGTAGCCCATGAAAAAGAACAAAAGCACTATTATACTGATCCTCGTCTTTTTCGTGGGTCTATCCGTGATGTTATACCCCACCATCAGCGATTACGTCAACCAGCGCAACCAGTCCCGCGCGGTGGCAAGCTACGCGCAGGACGTGGACAACATGACCGATGCGGATTACAGCGCCTACTTTGACGCCGCCGATGCCTTTAACGCACAGGTGGCCGCCAACGAAAACGCCCTTTACCGCCCGGATCAGCTTACCGGCTACAACGAAACGCTGGATATTACCGGCACGGGCATTATGGGTTACATCACCATCTCCAAAATCGGCGTGGAGCTGCCCATCTACCACGGCACCGGCGACAGCGTGCTGCAGATCGCCGCAGGCCACCTAGAGGGCACCAGCCTGCCGGTGGGCGGCGCGTCCACCCACGCGGTCATTTCGGCACACCGCGGCCTGCCCAGCGCAAAGCTGTTTACCAACCTCGACCAGCTGGAAGTGGGCGATACCTTTACCATCACCGTGCTGGACCGGGTGCTCACCTACGAGGTGGACAAAATTTCCATCGTGCTGCCCACCGAGACCGATGAGTTGAAGATCGCCGAAGGCAAGGACTACGTTACCCTGATGACCTGCACCCCCTATGGCATCAACACCCACCGCCTGCTGGTGCGCGGCCGCCGCGTGGAGACCCCGGATCAGTACAAGCACCTCCGCGTTACCGCCGAAGCGCTTAAAATTGAACCCATTATTGTTGCGCCCATTATGGCGCTGCCCATGCTGCTGATCTTGCTGATCGGTATGCTGCTTTCTACACGCAAACCCAAGAAAACGAGAGGTGAAGAACATGAAAAGCATTGATCTGCGTCATCGTCTGGCGGCTGTGCTGCTGGCTGTGTGTCTTGTGGTATGCTGCGCCCTGCCGGCGTTTGCCACCAGTGCCAACATTGTGCTGGGGCGGCTGGGCTCGCTCCATGTCCGCCTGTACGACACCCACAACGATGTGCCCCTGCGCGGCGGCGAGCTGACCCTGTATCAGGTGGCCTCGGTCAAGCGCACAAACGGCAACCTGTACTTTGACTATACCGGCGATTTTGCGGGCTGCGGCGTCGTGCTGGGCGACCTTTCCGACAGCACGCTGGCTGACCAGCTGGTAAAGTACCTGCCCGTTGTGCCCGCCATTGCCGCCCAGCAAGACGTGAACGAAGAGGGCTACGCCGACATTACCAAGCTGCCGCAGGGTCTGTACTTGGTCGTGCAGACCGAGGCATCCCACGGCTACGAGGCCATCAAGCCCTTCCTTGTGTCCATCCCCATGCCCGATGGCGACAACTGGATCTACGATGTGGACGCCACCCCCAAGGTAGGCGCTACCATCCCGGAAACGCCGGACACCCCCGACACCCCGGATGTGCCTGACACGCCGCCGGATACGCCCGACACACCGGACACCCCCGATACTCCGGAGCAGCCGGATAACCCCGACACCCCGGTAAGCCCGGACAGCCCTGATAACCCGGTAAGTCCCGGCAACCCGGACAACCCCGTAAGCCCCGAGAACCCGGACAATCCGGTCTCCCCTTCCAACCCGGATAAGCCCGTTCTGCCCCAGACCGGTCAGTTGAACTGGCCCGTGCCGGTGCTGGCTTGCAGCGGTGTGCTGCTGTTTGCCGTAGGCTGGGTGCTGAACCGTCAGGGCAAAAAGGAAAACTGACTTTGCACTCCTTTCTTTTCGGCACAGCGTGGCGTTGTGTGCCGAATTTGCTCCCCCGCAAGGGGGAGCATTTTTTGTGTTCTCTCCCCTGCCGGGCACAGTACGATTTTGAATGGCCTCCGCTGCGCTCTGGCCATGTTCAGCGGAAAGATTATTTTAAATTTTCGCGTCTGTCGCACTCTGCGGAGCGCGACAGACGCTTTTTTCACAGGAGGGGTCGTAGCCGGGAACTGCATTTGCAGCGCCTGCTTCCTACGGAAGTGCGGCGCTGCGGCGGAACACCCCTTCCGGCTTTCGCGCTAAGCTTGCAGGCGTGCAAAAAGCTTCCCCTTTCGGGGGTGCTGGCGAACGCCGTGAGCCTGAGAGGGTTCTCCACGCAAAAGAGCCGCTGTACAAAAAGTACAGCGGCTCTTATTTTATGCAATCTGTATTAGGTTTTTACTGCTGCTGGGCGGCCTTTTTGGCTTCCAGAGCCAGAATGGCATCGCGGCGGCTCAGGTTGATGCGGCCCTGCTGGTCGATGTCGGTCACCTTGACCACGATGGCATCGCCCACGGCAACCACGTCCTCTACCCGCTCCACGCGCTTGGTGTCCAGCTTGGAGATATGCACAAGGCCTTCCTTGCCCGGGGCGATCTCCACAAAGGCACCAAAGTTCATCAGGCGGGTCACCTTGCCCTTGTAGATAGCACCGATCTCGGGGTCCTCCACAATGGTCTTGATGGTAAAGATGGCGCGCTTTGCGTCCTCCTGATCCACGGCGGAGACGAACACATGGCCGTCCTCCTGCACGTCGATCTTGCAGTTGCAGGTGGCGCAGATGTCCTGAATGACCTTGCCGCCCTTACCGATCACGTCCTTGATCTTGTCGGTAGGGATCATCATGCTGAACATCTTGGGGGCCCAGCGGCTCAGCTCCTGACGGGGCTGTGCGATCACGGGCTTGATGATCTCGTCCAGAATATACAGCCGACCCTTGCGGCACTTCTCGAAGGCCTCGGCAATGATGTCATAGGTCAGGCCATCGATCTTGATATCCATCTGGATGGCGGTAATACCCTTGCGGGTGCCGCCGACCTTAAAGTCCATATCGCCGTGGAAGTCCTCCACGCCCTGAATGTCCAGCATGGTCATCCAGCGGTCACCCTCGGTGATCAGGCCGCAGGAAATGCCGGCCACGGGGGCGGAGATGGGCACGCCGGCGTCCATCAGGGCCAGGGTGGAGCCGCAGATGGAGCCCTGGGAGGTGGAGCCGTTGGAGGAGAGCACCTCGCTCACCACACGGATGGCGTAGGGGAAGTCCTCCACGGAGGGGATCACCGGCTCCAGGGCGCGCTCGGCCAGGGCGCCGTGGCCCTTCTCCCGGCGGTTGGTGGAGCGGGCGGCCCGGGCCTCGCCGGTGGAGTAGGCGGGGAAGTTGTAGTGGTGCATATACCGCTTCTCCTCCTCCTCCCAGATGGTGTCCAGTTTCTGGCAGGCGGAAAGAGTGTCCAGCGTGCAGACGGAGAGCACCTGCGTCTGACCGCGGGTGAACAGGCCGGAGCCGTGGACCCGGGGCAGTACACCCACCTCGGCGGCCAGAGGACGAATTTCGTTTTTCTGGCGGCCATCCACGCGGTGGCCCTCCAGCAGCCAGGCCTTGACGATCTTCTTCTGGAACTTGTAGGTGATCTCCTCCAGGTACTTGTCCATCTCGGGATAGTCCTCCAGGAAGAGCTCGTGCCAGTGCTCGATGAGCTTGTTCCACCGCTCCTCGCGCACGTTCTTGTCGTCGGTGTCCATGGCGGCGCGGGCCTCATCCATGGTGGCCTCCACGATCTTGTCGAACAGCTCCTGGTCGAAGTCGGCGTGGTCGTAGGTCATCTTGTCCCGGCCGATCTCGGCCACGATCTGGTTGATGAAGGCTACCTGCTTCTTGATGTCCTCGTGGGCGGCCACGATGGCGTCGTACATGATGTCGTCGGGCAGCTCCTTGGCGCCGGCCTCAATCATGATCACCTTCTTGTCGGTGGCGGCCACGGTCAGATCGAGCTGGGAGGCGTGCTTCTGCTCGTTGGTGGGGTTGAGGACGATCTGGCCGTCCACATAGCCCACCTCCAGGCAGCCGATGGGGCCGGCCCAGGGGATGCAGGAATAGGCCAGGCAGGCGGACACGCCGATCATGGCGGTCACCTCGGGAGAGCAGTCCCGGTCCACGCTCATAACGGTGGCGGTCACCACCACGTCGTTGCGGAAGTCGTAGGGGAACAGGGGGCGGATGGAGCGGTCGATCACGCGGCTTGCCAGCACGGCGGGCAGAGAGGGACGGCCCTCACGGCGCATGAAGGAGCCGGGGATGCGGCCCACGGCGTACAGCTTCTCCTCGAAGTCCACGGACAGGGGGA
>OGHB01000266.1_pt1 | contig 36117 bp, 29 predicted proteins | sample 1571451 | NCBI WGS metagenome assembly OGHB01 (sample SAMEA2582071, study PRJEB24529) | metagenome | biome: Human gut stool | place: China | collected 2011
GTTCTGCGGACGTTTCTTTTCCATCATCTTGAGCTTACCCGGAAAGAATTCAGGGGCAGCAAAGTCATCAATCATATGCCAGCGTTTCACATTATTGCGGGCATAGCAATATGCACACCCCACTGTACATCCGATGACGATATTCATGTTTTGAATCTGATCTTTGATACAAATACTCATGATTTCTGCCACTCCTCAAGATTCTTTCTGATACGGTCGAGGCATTCCTCAAACTGGGTAATTTCTTCCTCCGAAAAACCTTTGTAGTAAATACTGCCCATTTTATCAGATACAGAATCGTATTCGTCCTTTAAGGCATGTGCTTTTTCAGTCAGAAACAGGAGTGTTTTCCTTTTGTCCGTTTCAGACTGAACACGTCTTATCAGCCCTTGATTTTCCATTCTTTCCAGCATCGTAGTAAGAGAAGTTAACGCTAATCCACATTTGATTGAGAGTGACCTGATTGAGATTCCATTTTCCTGCCACAGCACATAAAGAATACGCCCCTGGGCTCCGTTGAACGCATCAATATTCTTTTCGCTGAGAATCTTCTCAAAAATCCGGTCACCAAGCTGTTTTATTTTGGTGACAAGAAATCCGCCATTTGTTTTCATGCAAAAGCTCCTATATAGTAGTTTATAAAATCATACTATATAGGAGCTTTATTGTCAACAGTTTGTATGTCTGAGTAGAGGTAAATTCCGATTCGTCGAGTTCAGTATACCACGCTTTCTCCCTACAGAAAAGCTCCTGCACGAAAAAGAGCCGCTGCGGTCAAGGATAAAAACAATCTCTGTGAGATCTTTCTTCATGATCTAACGAACGCAAACAGAGTGTCCTTTCATTCCCACCCTTTTTTACGCTTTCCTCTGCTCCACGATTTCCAGACTGTCCCGCCCTACATGGCAAAGCAGGAACAGCACGCTCACGCCTGCGGCTTTCGCTTAGGCCAGCGCTGTGCCAAATTCCGGCTGCGTGCCAACATTCGGCCTTACCTCGGTGGCTCCTTCCATCTGGATCACAAAGGCTACTTCAAGCAGAACATTTTCAACGCTGCATCATCCCTCTGGCTGCACGCAAAACAGGCTCCTGCAAGCGTCAACCACTGGCAGGAGCCCGTTTATTTCTTACAGCTTCGTCATCCACAGACCATGCAGGTTGCAGTAGGCGTAGATCGTCACCGGCTTTTCGCTGCCCAGCTCAAACACCGCCTTGGGTGCCTGTCCGGGGGCGAGGTAGCGGAGCTGTCCGCCGTTTTCGGTCTCCACAAAAAGCCACTGGATGTGGTGCACATCCACCATGGGGTGCTCCACCGCACCCACCGTGACCGTGAGGGTGCTGCCGGAAAGCTCTGCCACCGGCAGATGCTTTTCACCGCTGGCTTCCACTGTGTTGGGAAGCAACTCCTTCATCTTTTCGCCGCAGCAGAGCAGCGGAACCCCTGCGTTGTGGATGGTGGTGACCAGATTGCCACAGTGCTCACAGATATAAAATTTTGCCTTCATATTCAAATCCTCCATCGGAATGTTGTTGGTGTTTCCTGTGGCTATATGATAACATTTCCTAGTTAGATTTTCTGTGACCGGGTCACGCAAGCAGCCTAGTGCTGTGAAAATGCCCTCAGCTTCCCATGGCAATGAGCACCAGCACGACCACCACCGCAATGGCGATGAGACAGCCGCAGCCGCTGCCGTCTCCACCACCGCCGCCACCATTGTTGTGGCCGCCGCCACCGCCGCCGGACGAGCCGCCGAAATTGCGGTTGAAAGCCGTCATGTACTGGGCATAGCCCGTATCGCCTTTGCCGAAATAGCCGTAATCACCGTTTGCCATTGTATTTTCCTCCGTCTGAAGTGTGTTTTGCTTTTCTTTCTGAGCTTATTCTAACAGGAACAATGTCCTATAAATATCCCTTTCGAGAAATCTTTCCATCCTCTTCCAGCGCCTTTACCGGCAGCGCTCTGCGGCATAAGCAACGGCAAGTGGCTCTGTGTCACCGGCACGGTAAAGGCTGCCGCCTGCTGGGAACACCGGAGCAGTCATTGTGTGAGCCGTTTTCACTTTCGGTGTGAACCAGATGAAAAACCAGAGGGGTCGTTTTTATTGACTTTGACCCGGCAGAGGAGTATACTCCGTGGCAGTGAAATATTCGGCTATGACGAGAAAGAGTACCCGGAAAGAATGCCGCAGAGAGCTGCCGGATGGTGCAAGGCAGCGCAGGGCGTCCGTGGGAAGATCCTCTCCGAGCTTTCCGGCTGAATGGGCGGTGTTTCCGCCCCAGTAAGCAGGAACGGCAGGTCCCCGTTATCACGGACCGCGCATTGTTGGATGCGCACTGAGGGGCCGGGCTTTGCACCGGCAATAAGAGTGGTACCGCAGAGGAGTTTATACGCCTTTGTCTCTTACGAACCGTAAGGGGCAAAGGCGTTTTTGTTTGCGGGAAAGCCATTTCCCGGATGTTTCATTGCCTTTACATCCGCAAAAATAGTGTTCAGAAAAAAGGAGAGTTTATCATGAAAACATTGGAAAAAGTAAGCGACTTTGTGGGCAAGTACATGGCCGCCATCGTCATTGTGGTGGCGGCACTGGCGCTGCTGTTCCCCGGCACCTTCAGCGTGGTAAAGACTGCATGGGTCAACACCTTGCTGGGCATCGTCATGTTCGGCATGGGTCTTACCCTGAAGCCGGAGGACTTCAAGGTGGTGTTCAGCCGCCCGAAAGACGTGATCATTGGCTGCATTGCGCAGTTCACTCTGATGCCCTTCCTTGCATGGGCGCTGACGCAGCTGTTCCACCTGCCCACCGAGCTGGCTATCGGCGTCATCCTTGTGGGTACCTGCCCCGGCGGCACCTCCTCTAACGTGATGACCTATCTGTCCAAGGGCGACGTTGCACTGTCCGTCGGTATGACTGCCGTTTCCACCGTGCTGGCACCCTTCCTGACTCCCCTGCTGACCCTGCTGTATGCCGGTCAGCGCGTGGATGTGAACCCCGTAAATATGTTCCTGTCCATCGTCAAAGTAGTGCTGGTGCCCATCGCACTGGGTTTTGTGGTCAACCACTTCTTCCACGCCTTCACTCAGAACGCCGTCCGCGTGCTGCCGCTGGTCTCCACCACCGCCATCGTGCTCATCATCTGCGCCGTTGTTTCTGCAAACTCCGCCAAGATCATGACCAGCGGCCTGCTGATCCTTGCCGTGGTCATCCTGCACAACCTGCTGGGCTACCTCACCGGCTTTGGCGTGGGCAAGCTGCTGAAGCTGGATACCACCAAGTGCCGCGCGATCTCCATCGAGGTCGGTATGCAGAACTCCGGTCTGGCCACCTCGCTGGCCGCTGCCCACTTTGCACAGTATCCGCTGGCAACTATCCCCGGCGCTGTGTTCTCGGTGTGGCATAACATTTCCGGTGCTGTCCTCGCCAACTTCTTTGCCCGCACCGCAGAGAAGAAGGACTGATCTTATACAATCAATAAGGGGCTGTTGCACAAGGTTTCTTCCCTGTGCAGCAGCCCCTGTTTTGTTTATTGGACGTGATCTGCGCGGTTTTCCTGTCTTTGCCTGTTTTCTGGGCTGTTGCACAAATGCAAGCAGCTCGGGATCAAAAAGGCATCCGAACCCCAGACCCTCTCTGTGTGATGCATGATGGCTTTTCGATTTTTAGAACGTTGATTCGTTAAACAGGCTCGATTTGCTACAGATCTGCTACAAACGGCAGTTTTGAATCCTTACTAATTATTTTATTATTGAGTTTCCTGACGACTCCATGCACGGCCAAACAGCTCTCTACCATTGGGAGCAAGATGTAACACGCATTGCTTTTCTAGAATTTCCGCAGTTCTCTCGCTATAAGAATCCTGTTTATCCAGCGCAATAATCACTTGTTTTCCGCTTTTCATATACCTGGTTAAAATATTTTCGACTGCTTCATCAGATATTTGCTTTAGTATCAGTGAATCATGAACCAGTATCGGAAGCTTCGTCAAGCTAGCAATCGCTAAATCATACACAACCAGTCCCTTATATGCAATTCCCGTTCCCGTATCATCTTGCGTAAAAAACTCATAGCCACCTTCCTCTAAATGTAATATTGGCGGATTCACTTTTTCCGAATACAGTGTTGCATTTATTTGTCTCATTTCACTGTTTATTGCAGCTTCAACACTACCATACTGCTCTTTCCGAACTTTCTCTAGATTTTCACGCGCTGTTTTGTTTCTTTCATCCAGTACTATTCTTTTCTGATACGCCTCATTTTCTTGCTGCATTTTTTTAATTTGTGAAAGTATTTCAGCGTGTTTTTGAAGTACGATAGCTGAAAATTTCGGATTTTTCACCAATCCACTTAACTCATCTTCTAGCAGTTGTATGTCTTTATTCACTTCATCCAACTGCTTCTGCATTCTTTTTCGTTCTTCCTGCAACTCTGCATCAAAAATCACAGCTATTTTCTTATGGAAAGCTTCTATCTCTGAAATGTGTTTAACGTTTGCATCAGGGAAAAATTTTTTCAGCTGTTCAAATGACTCTGTCGTTTCTGAAAATTTATAATTAATATTCTCATCTAACACAGCAATCTTACTGCACAATTTGCTTTTTATTCTCCGTTTGGGTGTAAGCTCTCTTTTTAATCCGATTGCTCTTTCTGATGTACTAGTATCTATATCTAAAAGCCCTTTATCTAACTTTTGAGTCAGTTCTTCGATTTCCTCCTGCTTCTTTATAATTTCTTTTTTATTTTTCTCATATTGTCTTTTTCCAATGCTTACAATAAAATTGTTTTCCTGAGCCTTTTTATAAGTTTGGCACTCTTCTTTTGCTTCATCTGCTATATTTTCATAACTCGAAAGCACTTTATAGCGATCAAATAATTTCAGCAATGCCTTTTTAGCTTTTTGGGTTGATTCTTTAGGCGCTGCATTAAGCGGATGCTTTTCATCATAATTTTCTTTTCCATACACTCGTATATATCGCCCAACTGCATCTCTAAAAGATAGTTGGTACAAATCCAATTCATATTTTTTTGAAAGCCATCCTGTAAATTGCTCTTTTGTAACCAAATCTAGCGGACTATAGCTAGAGTCGCACCTCCAAATTTCAGTGCTATCAGGAACCGCTCTCAAAAAAGCATGTTCTCCATCCTCGAACTGAAATTTAAAGCCTATTTTATGTTCTCCTATATTTTTAACTATATCTGATGCTCTTGCATATGTATCACCGCCAAAAGCATAATCAACGATAAGTAATAGAGTTGACTTTCCAATTGAATTGTCTGCATCAGGTGTGCCGAGAACCACATTCAATCCTGCGTCAAATCGTATAGTCTTTTGATAAAATTTATCACAAAAAATTTCACTTAACATAATACAATTCCCCTAAAGTATCATCATACTTGACTCTTCCCAATGAAAAGAGCACATCTAACGCTTCTATATATTCATTTACATCCTCAAATTTTTGTTTCTGTTCTTCATATAGTTGCCTTGGACTCTTACTAGAGTATGACAGCGACTCCAAAATAATTGAAAATTTACTTATAATGCTCACATTATATGAAGTAACTTTACTCGGCAATCTCATTAAATACCTCACAATTTTGAACGAAATAAGCTACAATCGCTTCGCAAGCTTCTTGTGACTTTACATTTGTTCGTTCCTTTATCCATTTTACCATATACTCAAAAATCTGTGTTTTTTCAGCCTTCGCTTTGCTCATCTTAATGAAACAGCTTCTAATTTGTTCAGATAATACTTGCATATAAAATCCATCTTTACCATCAAGATTTTTAAAAGTATCATTGATCAATGGATAAAAAGCTTGTACATAACCTTCAATTTTCATTTTTAACAGCACTTCTGCTGGCGAAAACTTCTTCACAATGGGAACAGGTTCATAGTTAAGTTTTTCTAACTCCAATGCATTTACTGTTATAAGTTTTTGTATAACATCCAGAATGTTATCTTCGAGTCCCAAGGATCTTGTCATTTCGCTTAGATTTGCCCTTTGTAAGCATTCTTTTTTTATATTCAACAAGTTTATATAATCTTCTTTAGTAGTATGGAAATCTTGTGTTTTATGACAATCTTGACACAATGCTATCTTATTATCGTACGATTCCGAATTATCTCCCAGCCTTGGTAATCCTTGTAAGGTCATATATTGTTCTTCTGTCGGTCTATTGGGATAGATATGCGCTATTTCAAAGAGCTTCACCTTCTTTTTCTGCTTTCGGTCAATCAACAATTTTCCGCATAACGGGCAGCGAGATCCAACCTCTTGCAGATAAAGACGATTATCAAACTCTGATATTTTTTCACGCATTTTGCAATATCCATCCGCTTCGATTGCAGCGTTCAATTCTTCTTGTGTCATCTTATATTCCTCACATTGTTATTCATCAAATATAATTTTTTATATTATTTATAATAAAACAATTGAATTAACACTCACACAAGCGGCTTTTTCAAATCACTCAGCCTCATTTGAAATATATATTTCCATTCTATACGCTCATTCCATACAGCCGCATCCACAAAGCAATTCTGATTCAAGCCAGCTTTCTTAACTGCCTCTATCGCTGCTTCTCTCTGGCTCAAATGCCGTTTACCAGCGGTCAAGCAGTTTGCTCCATCCAGTGTATCATACTGCTGAAATGCCTTATTAAAGTCCATCAGATCATGCAACCGGATAGGTTGATTCGTCTCATTATCTACCAACAGCCCCCAGTTTTCCCAATGGCGGTCGGTGTTGCCCACCAGATAATCCAGAATGTTCATCATATAGTATCCGTGGGCATCCAGTTCCAGAATTTTATCCAGCGTGTTCCAATCATGGTTTGTGCCGTAGACATCGTAGGCTGCATAAGTCACAAGGCTATATCGCTGCGAGGTCATAATTTTGCTGATGGAAACCGGCTCGTTCTCAAACATCCCCTGCTCATACAAAACCTGATGACAGTCAAAGCATCGACAGATCTTACTTGCCAGCACCTCACGCTCAACTGCATCTTGTCCACCATCTTTATAAAGATAGAAGCCATCATCCTTGCGCACCCACGCTTTAGGATAGCATCCGCCAGTGGACAAATCATTTGCCAAAAGATGGGCATTTGTCACAGCCATCTGATGCCCACGCAGTGCAATATCCACAAGAGCATTGCTTAAAGAGTGTGTGTAGAGATTGATATCCTCAAACAGGATATTCTCTTTTTCTCCTTTTACCCAGAACACATCCAGCAGTGACAGGCAATGGTACGAAAGCGCAATCTGGGCGCGCTCACGGTCCGTAACACTCTGAGGTGCGCCTATACTATTCAGAATCTCTTTCGCATAGGTACGATCCAGCGTTAGCATACGGGATGCACACCAATAATAGAAATTCGTTACATTATTGATTCGATCATCAAAATCATCCGATTCTTCCAGCACTAAATCGTATGGCATAAAATCTTTAAGGTGAATTTTGCATTCACCAGCCGTGCTTACTTGTGCCACACACTTTTCCATGTGCATGATATGATAGACTGTTGCTTCGCTCATTGTCTTCACCACCTTATTGACTGGTGCACGCTTTCTTTTCTATTATTGTACCGTCTTTTCTACTGCAAAACAAGATGCAAAAAGCTTTTAGTCTCTGATATATACCCAGTTGCCATCCACAGAAGCAAGCGCATTTTTCTATTGCATTTCTAGTTTAAGTAAAACCGAGTGGAGTGGCATCATGTTACCCTGCACGGTTTATTTTTTAGAGTGTTTCTTTTGCCTGTGCAGCTCTTTCCATTCTTCAATTGCCAGCTCTGGGCCACAGTGTGAAACATCAGTATCCGCCCAGTGAAAGCATGTCCCCGCCAAAACAATCGGCATCCGACGTAAAAATCGTATGTCTCATTTTTACTTGTTACACAACATCATCCCAGACCCAGACGAGTTTTCCCCTAGCATCTTCGGATGAATCAGAATTTCCATGTCCAACAGGTTTTCAAAAGGAACTGAATGTAATCTATTGGTGCAAGGTTGTTTGCCTTTGCTGTTTCTACCATACTGTACTCACTTTTGGTTCGGCAGGCATATCACCGAACAGCCAGTTCTCTCTTCCCGCTGAAAAGGGACGGATCTTGTTTTCCGCTCGATTGTTGGAGATGTCACAGCGAGGATCTTTCAGGTAATGTTCCATATCGGACCGCTAACCCTGTGCATATTCCACTGCTTTTTTCAGATTTCCAACTAACACAAAAAAATGCGCATTGGTTGACTGTAAGGCGTTGTTCCTTAATGTAATCATCTCACTGCATTACCGGAGGGCTATTTCGTCAGAAAGTCTGGAATTATTGGATCGATTCTATTCGTCTATATTAGGTGTCCATTTTATTCCAATAATTTCCGAAGGGACCTTCTTTGTCTTATATATAAATCCCACACTATACTTTGCTCTGGTAACTGCCACATAAAACTTTGAAAGGCTTTCGCCTTTCAGTCCTTTTGATTTTCCTGACAGCCACGTTAGCATTGGCTGTGTTGGATATATCAAAACTCTATCGAACGTAAGTCCCTTTGCCGAGCCAAAAGTCATCACCCTAAACTTTGCATTTACCTTGGTTCTTCTGTCATATCTAAGCTGCATTGGCTTATATGTTTCCATGTAGTTATCAATATCCTTTTCTTCAATCCAAAATATTCCGTCATGTTCTGTTTTTACATTCATTGCGGAATCACATGGCTCCATGTCAGGATACATCTTATTTGCAAGATTACATATGATCTGATTGTTGCGATACGATGTCGATAATGTCGTGGAATCAATGTTCATTTCAGGAATGTTCTCCTGTACAAAGTTTATTATTTTTCCACCTGCATACTTTTTGTATTTTGCCTCATAATGAGTTCGATATGTCGTCTGACGAGGATCTCCTACTAAAGTCACGCTGCAGCCGACCTCGTGTAGTTTTCTTATGACTTCTAAATCGTATCCAGCAAAATCCTGTATTTCATCTACAAAAACATAAGGAAAAATTTTTCGTATTCGTTGAAAAACGCAGCCTTTTGACAAATCATCCAAAACGCATGACAATTTTGAAATCATGTTTGAATATATATTACCTGAAGCTGTCACATATTTTTTCTCATTTGTATCCTTTAGCTTCAACAGGTTTTTATCTGCTTTATTCACTAATAATACACCAGACACTCTATTAGTTATAAGATAGCTTTGATAAGGCCGTATCCCATGCCTAATAAGTAGTGAAAACCATGGAATAATAGTCACATTGGATGGAATGCAACCATTTACCTCATAGAATTTTTCTCTAATACTTTGTTCATTTGCGTCAGTATAAGTCGTTATCAAAATATTTTCAGAAATCTCCAACGCTCGCCTTACAAGAAATGTTGTTTTCCCCGCTCCTGCCGCCGCAACAATTAGACTACTCATTTTTTATTGCCCTCATTATATATTCAGGATATTTAATTTTCGTAGCCGATTCAAAAATTGCTATTGCGCAATCCGTTTTATGCGCGTGCATATATTTATGCATCTCATCATCAGTATTGTAGTTGGTTCCAAAAATATTGTTCATCACTTCCCGTCCATTTTCCTTCAATATTTTTGGTTCTAATGTATTGTAATTAAAATCCTTATTTGACAATTTTAAATCACCTGTATCTACTACATTATCAACGCATATGTGGATACACGGTATTTCTTCATATTCTTTGTACTTTTTCTTAACAGCTTCAATATCTCCATCGTTATCCGTAACAACAGCTGTTGCTTTGTTCAACGTCTGTGCAATTTCAAGATACCTCTTAAAAGCCACTCCTCCTACGGTCATTACATCTATTCCATCTTGGATAGGAAGACGTCCTTCATGAGTATCCATATAAGCTCGCTGGACAACCAGTTCATCTGAGTCACCCTCTACCAAGATTGATCTTTTACAAAGAATCAGGCGCAAAGTATCATAACCGGCCACTTTTCTGAAAAATTCAAAAGTTTCCTTTTTGAGTGATTTCATCGAGCAGCAATTATTGCCTGAAAGCAAAATTAAATTTTCCAGTCCAAGTTTATTAGCGACAAAGCTACTATGCGTTGATGCTATAATTTGTCTACCAGAGGCAGCCTTTTTAACGACGCTCATCAATTCACTTAAACGAGAAAAAGACAAATGGCTCTCTGGTTCTTCAATCAAAATAATACTTGCCTTTTCTGCCTGTTTATGGCTTAAAGCTAATTGCGTTTTTATGATGCATTGCGCGCCTTTTCCCGCATGAACAAAAGGTATCCCATCTACCTGTGTAACCAAACTTGACTCCCAAGAGTTCTGAACCCCTTGATCCGCACTTAATGATATCTTTCCGCCCATAATCGTCGAAGCTGAACTAATTTTTTTGTTTATTGATCGAATTGCTTCATTTTGTGCAAATTCATCTATCATAGTTCTATGGGCTTGTGTTATTGCTGTTATGTCCTCTGGCTCAAGAAAATCTTTTACTACTTTAGAAATGTAGACATCCGATCCATTTTGGTATCTGTAATTTGATGAATCGATCATTACAGATCGTATTGGTATGAATCTGGGCATTTTCTCATCTCGACTAAAAGAGAACCATCTTGCTTCATAAAACTCAATGGGTAAACTTGTGAGTTTCTGTGTTTTAAGCAAACTTTCATATTCCGCATTAAATTTATCAGAAAATCCAATCAAGAATTTAATTCCTTCTATACCATCAATATTTTCGGAATTACCATTTCCTTCAAATTCTGGCAATGTCCCACTCTTAAAGTATAACTCAATCATTATCTCCGGAGGTGCAATCGGATGTCTCATCTCCACAGATGCCAGATATTCCGCAACGATTTCTCTATTAAACAAATATGCCGACAGTTGATTTCTAATATTTCGACCAGCATATATACCCATTAAGGCCACATGAATAGCTTCAAGAATAGTAGATTTTCCAGATTCATTATCACCAACTAAAAGGTTGATGTTTTCATTAAATCTAATTTCAAACGGATCTTTGAATTTTTTAAAGTTTTTAATGATTACCCTCTCAATGGCCATTTGTACCCTCTCCTATCACTCTACTCCTAACGCTTTAAACACCGCATCCTCTGCGCTGCTGTAGAAGATCAGATTGAAGCTACCCACCAATTCCGGTGGAACAGTCCCCAGATCAACGGCACTTGAAATCGGCAGCAGAACCTTCTTTGCACCGCTATCGAGGCAGACCTGCAGACTGTTTGCAAGCTCATCTACCTTCAAGATTGTTCCACTGATACTAATTTCACCCAGAACAGCAAGGGTACTGACTGTTGGCCGTCCAAGCGCAATACTGCACAGCGCAATCAGCGTAGGCAATGCTAATTTTCCTGTCATGCCAATACCTTGCAGATCCTGATAATTGATGATGTAGTCTTTAGATGCAGTGCTGATGCCTCCGCTGATGCGGTTTTCATTTGCTTTCAGGAAGTTGAAGGCTGTGTTGGTGGATTCTCTGCAGTCACGGTCGCTGCCAAGACCGGTGCGTTCAAACTTTCCGCTGCCCGGCAACATCTGGCTTTCCAACCGGAACACACCGATCATGCCGCTTTTTCCACGCGAAACAGTGTAGATCTGTCCCGGATTGCACATTCCATCCGGGATCAGCTTACCGCCACCCTGTTCGGGAACCGGCACAAACTTTTCTTCAAAGGTATCCAGATCAATGTAGCTGAAATTCACATCATAGAACTCCATGCCACCCAGCTTTTTCAGTTGCTCTTTCACACGACGGCGCATTTCCAGTGCAAAGACAAGGATCTCCTCCAGTTGCTCTTTGGTAAACTCACCGTCCGGGTACAGCAGCTTTACATAGCCGCCTACGATCTTACGCACTGCGATCGTATCACGCTGATTCAGATTTTTACCAAGGCGGAAATACTTATCTAGTGCATCGCCGTACTGCTCCTTACGCAGTTCCCGAATAAACTCAGCAAGATAATCCGTGATGAAGCCGTAGTCGTTGGTGAAATGCTCCGGGCGGAATTTTGGGATCTCCCAGCCGGGAATGTAACAATGCAAGCGATCCAAAAATGCAGTGTCTGTTCCCATTTCAGGCGGGAACGGGTCAAACAGGCTGGATGTTTTTAGCAGCACATCCACGCTCTGGTTAATATTTCCCACAAAGACCATCGAGGCCGAGGCTGCCTTTTCCTCTTTGCCGCGGGCAAACGAACCAGAGGCCATGTAGTCCTTCATGATCTGGATGCCGTCTTTGTCCTTGAACTTGATACCAGCAACCTCATCAAAAGCCACACAGTCCCACAGACCCACCAGACCAACGGTCTTTCGTCCCATGTTGTAGAACAGGTTTGCCACAGTCGTCTGTCCACCGGACACCAGAATGCTGTTAGGGCTGATTTCCTTATAGATATGGGACTTACCGGTGCTGCGAGGTCCAAGCTCGCAGAGGTTGAAGTTGTTCTCCACCAGCGGCAACATACGAGCCAAAAGGAGCCATTTCTCCCGCTGGTTCAACTGCTCCGGTTCATAACCGCAAGAGCGCAGCATGACATCCATCCACTCGTCCTGCGTGAAGGCTTTCCGCCCGGTGCGTACTTCCTCAATATCGATATGAGGCATCTGGATGGGGGTCAGCTTGCGGATGCTGATAGGCGAAACATCCTTCTGTTTTTTCTGCCGGGGTTCGCTATCAAAGTCCTCCATACCAAAGCTGCTGTCACCTTCGGATTCATATTCCAGTTGAACGATGCACCAGATGCCGCCGCAGAGCAAACGGTCATATTTTTCCGGGTAGTCATCCGTAATGGGCACATTGGAGAGCCCCAAATTGGAAAACTCTGCAAAGAAGCAGTCTTTCTTGATATCCAGATGCACGGTCACCATATCAATAATGGTGTGGCTGCCGTTCCGGCGCAACTGAGAAAGCACCTTCTGCGCCTCATCCGGGCGCACAAAGTTGTCCGCCAGAATATGCTTTACGTTCTGCACGCCCTGCTCGATGATCTCCTCATCGTCCGAGCTGCAATACTGCCCCAGCAGAAACTCCAGCACATAGACCGGTACGTTGGCACCTTCCTTGATCTTTTTGGTCAGATCCTTACGGACGATACGACCATCAAAGTTTTCCCGCAGTTTCCGGCGCAGTTCTTCCCGGTTTCCCTCTGCTGCCTGATCCATCATTAGCATACGGTGTACCCGCCTTCCTTTTTGTTAGAATCCAAAGCCAAAATCGTCTGCAAAGGCAATATCCATCATCACCGGATGCCGCCACTGTTCCAGACCTGTATCCTCATCATAGACCACAAGATAATACTGCTTATCCTTGTCGTACTTCTTGTTCTTAAAGGTAAAACGCAGCCGGAAAATGCGCTTTTGTGCGCTGAGCTCCCGGTTGTCTGCCACATAGGTGTTTTCGTTGGAGATCTTCTCGTTGTCCTCCGAGATAAAGAACACCCGATATTTTGCCGGTTTCACAGTATCGCTGACGGCTTCCGACTGGACAAAATCCATGGAGGTAATCAGATTCGTGATCTTATGGAGGATGCTGACCAGTGCGATCTCTGCATTCTTGGTCTCCTGATGCCCACGCTCCATCTTGATATCCAGCACGGGCACCAGCATCTCCTGCGGCGAGGAACCGCCGTGGACGTAGTTGGCACCGCCGCCAGCAACCTTGAACACGTTGCTGCTGACCGGGTAGGAAACCACCTTGGCATCCTGGTTGCCCAGTACTGTGCCCATGCTCATGTGCCCGATGCCGTCATCCTGAAGCGGAGCAGCGGACACCACAAAGCGGCGGTTGACAAAAGCATTTTCCATGCTCTTGCCTGCGATCTTCTCGCTCTCGGACAGCTTATCCCGCTTATAGATAAAGCCGTGGTCTGCCGTTACGATAAAGTGATGTGTGTTTCCGCTGCCATTGATGCGGCGGATCAGATCCATGATCTCTTGCACGGCTTCCTCACAGGCATTGAACACCTCATCCTCGGTGTTGGGCTTGTCGCCACGGGCATCGATCTGATTGTGGTACACGTAGATGACCTGCCGCTTGGTAAGGACATCCCGCAGGTCTGCCACCTTCATGCTCTTGATCTCGTCAAACTGGATGCAAACACTGTCCGGCACATAGCTTTGCAGCACCTGCTGACGCCCTGCCAGCGTATCGCAGAGGGTGCCATCCACCAGAACCTGAAAGTCATCGGTCATTTCCAGCGTGCGGTGCGGGAGAAGCGCAGCCATGCCCAGCCGGGTGTAGGAGGGCAGCACACCCAACTGCACGTTCAACTGCGCCGAGCACTTGGGGTCATCCTGCATCCGGGCAAAAAGCTCCTGCCCTACCTCATACCGCATAGCATCGGAGATAATGACCACGGTACGCTCCTTGGCGTAGCGCAGGTTGGCGTTGTAGAAATCCCGCTGCAAGGGCAGCACTGCCAGAGCTTCCTCCTTCTGGAGAGCCTCGTTCCATGCCGGGAGAAGAGTGTCAAGATATTCGTTGGTGTAGATGTTCTCCACCAGCTCCCGCAGCGGCTCAAAAGTTTCGGTGTTTTCCAGCTTGTCGTAATAGAAGTAGAACTTCCGGTACTGCTGGTCTATCTGATGATCTGCGGACAGATACCGGTCCACAATGGCTTTGAAGCCCTCGGCGCTGCGGTAGTTTGCCGCCTGCACCATGCAGTAGGCACTTTGCAGCAACTGGTAGGTCTTGTCGGTCTTTCTGCCAAAGTGCATCTTGGCACGCTTTTCGCACACCTCCGGGATGGTCAGCTCGTTGAGCTTTGCCCCGGTATCCTCGGCAATGAGCCGTCCCATCAGCCACTTGACCAGCACCTGATCCGCTGCAAGGAAGGTATCGCACTCCACCAGATCATCGGCACGGCAGCCGGAGAACGCCTGATAGACGTTCAGCCCCTTTGCCACATGATCCGAAAGTTCATCGTACTTGTCCCGGTAGAGGACGCTGTTCATCAGGCTGTCGAGGAAGGCAATGATGTTGCCTGCCTTGTAGGAGACAAAGGACTTCCACGCTGCAGGCAGCTCCGCCTGCACATAGCGGGCGGTATAGGTGACGAAAAGGGTCACCAGCAGCCGTTCCAGCGTGGGTTTTACGTCCGTATAGCCAAAATGCTGCTCGCACAGCCGCCAGAAGGACGGCAGCAGGTCGTACTGTTCAAACTGCTGCAAGTAGGCATTCTCCGCAAGACTACCCTCGGTGAGCACGACACGCACCACCTCCTCAAAGGAGCAGGTGCGTGCTTTGCAGATGGCGCTGAGCAGTCCGGTGAGGATGTTTTCCTCGTTGAAGTTCTCGATCTCCAGATCGTAGAACCGCTGGGTGCGCTTTTTATCGGCAAAGAACTTGATGTGCTTTTCGAGGATAGGCTTATACTTTTCCTCAATGCCAAGGTCTACCGACAGCAGCGAGGCACGGTCGGCAAAGAACCGCCGGGAGTACAGCAGGGTGTCCTCCAAGTGGTTTTCCCGCACATCGGGCTTGGGGAACGGGGCGTAGACAAGGTAATTGGTGGTGGTGTCCACCCGTTCCAGAAAGTATTTGGTATAGAACTGGTTATCGGGCTGGAGGCGGTAGATCTTTGCATTTTCCAGCTCCACGTTTTCCAGATCCTCGGCAAAGTCTGCCTTGTCGTCATACCAGAACACCAGCTTGCGGGTATCACCGGTAAATTCCGCATTCAGGCGGTCTATGATTTGTTTTAGGTTCAGTTCGGCCATACGGTTGTCCTTTTTGATGTAGTTTTTTCTTAAACAATCAGATGTTTTTCTCTGGCTTTTATTTCGTTAATGATCAAAATTGGTCGCATGTTCCACATTTTTGTGATCGGTCCTAACTTTCCGCGAATGGAATCCTGAACTTCCGGGTCTGGATTCCACCCCGCTCCTTTGGTATTCACAACAACAATCGTCTTAATCTGACTTCCTACAAGTCCCGCTTCATACATTTCTTCCGATAATCCCGTTTGTTCATGCCGTTTCAGAAGAATCGTGCCAAAAAGCTCTATGGAATCTTTCATTTTTTCGCTAATTTCCCGCACAAATCTATCGTAGTCTTCTTTCTTTTTAGCTTTGTCTTCTTCGGAAAGATTTTCTCTTAATGCTCTGGGACAGGACGACTTTGCCTCAATGAAGCAAAGTGCACCATTTCTCAGCAAAACAAATTCGCAGGTAGAAAGCCCTTTTTTATCGCCTTCATTCGACTGAAAGCTGATGTTAAGTTCTTTGTGTTGCTTGCTTTCCTCAATATGAAACACATTGGCTTCATCGTATTCTCCAAATTCCAGATCAGATTCTGTAATTTTCATCGTTACAATTCCTCATCGATTTCCTGTTCATAAAGCTTGATCGACGTCTGGATGATCGAATTATCCGGCATACCGTCGTAGAGGTTGCAAATCAGCGGCTCCTGTCTCTTGCTGAGAGAAATGCAGGTGACATTTTCCGGCTGCTTGAGTGCGATCAGATACATTTTCTTGATAACAAAGTAGGAATGTGTGGAGATGAACACCTGAATACCCATTTTCTTGGAGACTTCCGCCAGCATATCCAGAAATTCGCAGATCGCCGTAGGATGCAAAGCTGATTCCAGCTCATCAATGAAAATCACGGAATCTTTGCTGAGATAACCGTTCGCCAGCAGGCGATCCATAATGGAAATCTTCTTTACGCCCTCTGCGGTAGCACCGATGGAGAATTTCTGCCCGCTGGAATTTTTGTAGTACCATTTACCGGAGTTGTCGTCAAAATCCACCTTGCCATCCACAACATGGCTCAGTTCTTCTCGTGCATCGGCAAAGGCGGAGAAGTTTTTCCCTCTGGAAGGCGCAATCCGAAGTGCTTTTACAAGATCGTAGTAGGTATCGTCAAAGCCGAAGCTGCGATCCACCTCACGGGATTTCAGGATGATGGGGAACAGTGACAGCACTTCTTTCGCCGGCAGGAAGATAGAGTTGCCCGGTTTCTGTGCAGCGGGAGCCACAGCAGTGCCCACCTTGGAAGCCGCACTCTGGGAAAACTGATATTCCAGCGCCATATCCTGCTGGTCAGACTGCATTTTAAAGGTCAGGCCCTCGGCTGCCGAACGGGTAACAAGGTCGCCCAGTTTATCGGCCTGAAAGGTCCAGCGCAGCTTATCCGAAAGGATGTCCACCATAGGGCGGATATCATCACCGCGCTTGTAATCCTCCATAGCACGAACAGCCGAATAGAGCGATTTCAGCAAAAAGGTCTTGCCGGTGGCATTTTCACCAATGATCAGATTCAACCCGGTAAATTTTTCGCAGTGGAACTCCGGCAGGTTGCCGTAGTTTTTAAGATGAAGCGACTGAATTCTGAAACTCATAGTACTCCCTCATTTCTTCTCTTTCGCCATGATGTTCTTGCTATCGGCCAGCACCTCGTAGAACTTGCCATCGGCGGCGGTCTGGAGCTTGCGGTAGTTCACCTTTACGCCGTCGTCGAGGTCCAGCGCAATGCGGGAAAGCGCCAGATGGCTGATCTTTTCGTCGTAGTCCCGGCACTCCTTCAACTGCTTGGTCAGCTTGTCCTTGCGCTTGGAGGCGGCAGCAGCTTCGCGGGCGTTGGTGGTGTGGTCCATCATGTCCTGCATCCGGTTAATCTCGGATTCATACACACGCTGCATCTTGTGCAGGTAGTCCACACGCAGGGTGCCGATGGTATCCGGGGTGTAGCGGTGGAGGTAGACCAGCGCCTTGAAGCCGTTCTGCTTGCCGCTGTCGAACAGCCAGTAGATGGGGCGCTTGCCGGAGCCGGTGACCGAGTAGGTCTGGCAGTGATCCTTGAAAAAGTCGTTCACAAAGTAATTGCGGATGACCTCCCGGCTGGTGGTGCCCTTGTTGCCCAGTGCCTTGGCAATGTAATCCAGGTTTGCTTCCAGCGTGTCCGCACCGTACACCGCCTTCAGCCAGTCGCACAGGCGGGCAATGATATCGTCCTCCAGATACTCCTCGTCGGTAATGGGGATGACGTTATCTTTGTCCGGGAAGAACATCTCACCTACCACAACCCCTTCATTGCGGTATGCACGCTCCAGTTCCTCTGCTGAAACTGTTCCGGGGCGGTCGTTCAGCTTGTCCACAAACGCCTGCAAAGAATACGGCTCTCCTGCAAAAAGCAAACCATCCTTATAAATAGAGTAGCGGCCAAACATACAGCCCACGGCATAGCTGAGCAAACTCTTGATATCCCGCTGCAAATCTGCCTTGCGCACGGTAATATCTTTTTCTTCCACTTCCGGGGTCAGTTCCTCCTGCAAACCGTAAATATCAATAAAAATGCGGTTCAGCTCTTCCTCGTTGGCTTTCAGCTTTTCAAAGCGCTCCTTGCACTGCCCCTGCCACAGCAAATAGCAAACTTCCAGCGGGCAGCTTGCTTCCGGCAGGTAGCCATAGTAATGCTCCATCATGCAAGCAACATTGGTTTGCTCCCACAGTCCCTTGCTCAAGTACGCAAGGGGGTGCTCGGTAAAGTCCCAAGAGGTTTCAAAGGAATCCCAGTCCTTACTGCTCTCATCAATACACTGTTTAACTTTCTCAACAATATCATCTTTGCATTTCGACTCAATCAGTGGTATTTTTCTAAGGTAACCAGATTCAAATCCCATTGAAGGGGATAGGATTTTTAAAAGCGAGGCTGCAATCTTGGAGTTCATAAAACCGAGAAGGTAATATTTTGTTTTGTCGCTGTTGCAAAACATACCATATCCACTGTTAGAGTACAAAAAACCAACCGGACAGAATCTAAATGATGTTTTTTCCGTTCCAATTACCGTCCAAGTCAGTGCAGAGCTAAATATATAGTCAAGATTATAGTTATGTGAGCGAATCCTTCCTGTTTTTTCATCCTTGAAATTTTGAATTTCAAAGCCATCGTTTTCCCAATTCACAACGGTATCATTATTACCATACCATTTCCGCTGTTCGCCACCCTTTGCAAATGGGAACCATTTTTTATGACTTTCTACTGCCTTCTGCCGCGAAGGAATTCCTACGCCAAACTTACTGCGTTCAACTTCAAACCAAAGACGGATAAATCGGTCATTGTTGGCAGTTGCCATTCCAACACGAGGCTCTGATATCTCTCCAACGAGATGAGCCTTCTTAAATGCTGACAAAACAATATCCGATGCCCAATACGCTGTGTAGGGCATTCCTTGTATTTCTCTCAACTGATCATTTGTCTTTTGAAAGCAATATTTTCCAGACAAAAACATATTTGCTTTTGCCATTTCATTCTTTCCATCCACCAGCTGAACAAATGTGCTCTTATAGTTTGAAAAGTCCGCATCACAAAAAACAAAGCTAGCCGTTTGAACAACTTCACCATTGATTTCATCAAAGGCATGCGGCCCCAAATGAGCCAAATTAACCAGTTGCTTATGTAGAAGTTTTTCTCTGAGGTTTTCGTAGCTAGCAAGAAACATCCAAGCATGCTGAGTAATCATAGCCTGATATCCATTTTGTCGAGTCATATGATTACAGCGTTCAATGAATACTGCAAAGAAATCAATCTTGCTGTCCGGGTAGTTTTTCTTGACGAATTCATTCACTTTTGCATCCAGATTGCTCACAGCGGCATACGGCGGATTCGTAACGGTGACCCAATACTTCCGTGCCATGGTTTCGCCAAGGTCAATGAGCTTTTGCAGCTCCTCAGCGGTGTGTTCCACACCGGCACTTTCCAGCGAAATTTGCACCTCATCGTCAATGCCATCCACAAACCGGCGCAGCAATGCCCAGTTATACTCCGGTACATTAAGGATGGAGCCGTATTCCTTGGCATCGGTCAGGATATCCAGCAGACCCTCCAACTGCATTTTGGCGGTGTTCTTTTCCAAGTCCGAAAGGCCCGCCCCAAAAAACTTGAGGTGAGCCCGGTTGATGGGGTTGCTTTCCTGAATGGCGTAGACGTGGCAGGTGTTTTCGCCGTTGAGGATGCGGCGGTTGTACTGTCGAGCCTTCATCATCACAGCAAAATAGGCAAGCTGATAGGCACGGTCGTCAATGTCCAGACCGTAGAGGTTGTGTTCCAGAATGCTCTTGGCGGCATCCCGCTCACTGTAGCCCACACTGGTGTAGATTTGCATCAGTACGTCAAAGGCATAGACCAGAATATGCCCGGAACCCATGCAGGGATCGATAAGGGTCAGGTCTTCCGGGTTCAGGGCGGCGTACTCCTTGCGGATCGTCGCCAGCTTTGCCTGCACCTCCGGCTCCTGCGGGGCTTCGTCCAGATAATACTTCCAGTTTTTCCGCAGGTCGCTGTCCGGGTGGCCCTCTACCCACAGGCGGCCAAGGCTGTTTTCCACCATGTAGCGGACGATCCAGTCCGGGGTGAACAACTGAGTCACCGCCGGGATCTCCTCTTTGGTGATCTTGCCGTTCTTTTCAAAAGCAGCTTTCTTAGGCTCGGTGTTGTAGTATTGATACAGCCAGCCGATGATCTCCACCTGACCGCCCTGCTCGATGTTGAAGTCCTTTTCCGGGATATCGTGGGTCAGTTTGTACACCACGCCCTCCTGATCCACCACCGAAAGGTTCAGCAGGACTTCGGTGTAGTCGGTAGTCTTTTCAAACAGACCGGGCAGGATCTCATTCAGCGCATTGCACTGCTTTATGAACAAAAAGCGGAACAGCTCGTCCAGTTTATTGTCCTGCTTCCACTGGATGATCTGGGCTTCTTCCTCGGCGGTAAAGGGCAGGTCGGCATCAAAGGGGGTGGTAACCAGATCCGGCTCCACCTTGCCGCTCTCGGAGCTAAGCACCCGCAGGTGGGAGGGCAGATAGTCGTTGACCTCCATGAACCGCACCGCGATCAGGCGGTTGAACCATGTGTATGCAACCTCTTCCATAACATACTGATAGGCAGTCCGGTTGTCAGAGTCTTTTTCCTTATCCCGGATCACCTCAACCAGCTGCCGCCGCTGCTTGATGGCCTCACCTGCCACCAGATACGGCTCCGCTGCGCCAATATCGTAGAACTGGGCATCCAGCGTGCTCTGGGGCAGCGGGTCCGCAATGCCCTTTTCTGTAATGCCCATCAATCCGGCACGGTAGCGGATGTCTGCAATCAGCTTGTTCCGTGCCCAGATGGCAAAGTTTTTAATGGCTGTTTTGTTCATCATTCCATCCTCATATTATAAGTTTCCGATAAACAGTTGTGCTTGTTGGATCAGTGCAGTCCAATCTTGGCTGGTAACCACTTTTGCTGCTACTGTAACTGCCACTTTCATGCCAAAATCATTAAAGAATTTCTGAACTCCATTTAAGGCTTTCTGCATCCGGTTCTTTTTAGGTGTGGGAGACTGAATCTGCTCCTGCAATGATTCGAGATCATCCTTTACACTGTCCACTTCTTCAGTGTCAACATCCTTGATTTCAGACAGAGAGGAGATAATTTTTTCAATCAAACCGTTCAAATCTTCACCGGAGACGCCATTATTGTTTGTGTTGATGGTGATATTTCCACTTTGCTGCTGCACAACATTCCCATTCACAGTTCCAATGTTCTGGGTCATGACTCCTGGATTTTCCTCTTGCATAAGAATAATTTCCTTTGAAATGCTATCATTGATAAAATCAATCAGTGGTTTTATGGAATCATTCAGGTAATTCTGTATAACTTCTTCCATTTTGCTGCTTCTACATGGATACCTGCGTGAATGATACACAATACTCTCCGTTTCAGAATTTGCAATATATGTTGCATAGTCATATATTGCTTTGATATGTTCCTTTTCGTCAACGGGGATCTGTATTTCGATCCAGCTTCCATCCTCAAACAGAAAACATTCTCTAAAATCATACTCTGTTCTATCTGCCACGTCATGTACAATGCCACGCAAAGTAGGCGTACTTTCAATGAAATCCACAAACCGGCAAAGATTTACATCAGCATTATGCTCATCGCTATTCAGTAACTGGCTAGATTTTCTACGAAAATCCAAACTCAGAAATTTCAAATCTTTTAATCCGTTCATATATTAACCCCGCAGTACGGACAGTACGTCATAGATTCTCCTACACCATAAATCACTTTTACATGTCGATTGCAGCAATCGCACTTAAATGGAACTTCTGTTCCATCTTGGCTACGCAATTTTGAAATTCCAACCTTCTTTAAGGGTTTATAAGTCATTTTTACAATTCCGCGATGTCTGTTTGTTGATTTTGCTAGTTTTCCAAACATCTCATTTAGTTGGTCTGCAACGTAGTTTCTTGCAATATCACATACCTGCTGTACTACTTCCTTTGACCAGAACGCACCAGAATCCTTTGTTAAACCGCAATAAGGACAGAACAGTTCATTGACCATTCCTTCTTCAGTTTTGACTTCATCGGCACGTAGGCCAAAAGACGATGCACAAAACGGACACTCGAATGTGACATAGCCATCGCTATCGCACTCCATACAGATTTTAAATGATGTATCCGACATACACACCTCACAGTTCCACATTCACGATCGAATCATCGGCAAGTTCCTTCAGCAGGCTCTGCCGCAGGGCATCCAGATATTTATCCACATCCTCTGTGCTTTCCAGCCGCCAGGACGCTGCCCGTGCCACCGTTTTGATGGAGAGAATTTTAGTGGTACGCACCTTGACAGCAGGCTGCTGTACCTTCGGCTGCGGCACGGTGACGGCCTCGCCGCGCTTGCGGGCTTCCTCTTCCAAACGCTTCTGTTCCGCTTCTGCCTGTGCAAGTGACTGCTGTGCCAAGCGGTTGTCCTCGTCTACCATCTCGTTCAGCAGGCGGATCTTCAGCGCATCGGACTTATCCTGATAGCTGCGCAGCACCGACACATTGTTGCAGTGCACAGCACCGTCCAGCAGCTCCTCGAACCGCTCCATGTAGCCACTGTGCTTTGCGTCCTTGTAGGGCTTGTCGTTCAGCACCTCCAACACACGGTTGCGGTCGTCCTTGATGGCCTTTACCACCGGTGCGGACTGTTCTTCCAGAATCTCGTTGTACAGGGACATGAACTTTTCCCGCAGCTCCGGCAGCTTGGGGATCTCACGGTAGGGTGTTTTCATGCCCACGATGCTGCGCATCTGCCGGACAACATCCTCCAGTGCGGTGTTCACGATATAGGTCTTGCTGTCATCGTAAATGCCCAGCATATCCAGTGCACGGCGGAAGATCTGCTCCTGCTCGCTGTTGGGGCTGAAGAATTTCTGCACCGGCTCAAAGTCCTCGCCAAAATCCAGCAGTTCGTCCTGCCAGTCGCTGACTTCCTTGAAAAATTCCAGCGGAGCGTTGATCTGCAGCAGGCTGCTCATCAGCTTTTTGCCCTCAGCAAGGACCTGCCTGCCGGGGTAGGCGTAAAGCTGATACCGGGGCTCCAGACGGTCGATGGAGGTGATGGTGCGCTCGCAGTAACGCCGGAACTCGCTCATCATGGTGTCCTCGTCCTCTGCCGTGGGCAGCACGTTGAACAGCTCCTTCATAATGGTGCGGACAGCCTTTTTCTGCTTTTCCGGCACCCGGACACGAACCTCCATCAGCAGCTTGTCCACAAACTGCTTTTTGGTGATGTAGCCCACAAGCTCTTCCTCGGTGCGATTGTTGGCGTTCACACTTTCGCCGTTCACCGTAAAGGCAAGGTCACCCCGTTTGAACAGCCGTGCCACCAGCCACTGCACATCGTCCTCCACAAAGCCGTAGGGGGCTTTCATGAACCGATCCTTGATGGTTTTCATGGAGGTCTTCATGTGCATCCGGGAATTGCCGCCGATAAATTGCAGTACATCGTCCAGTGCATGGACGTTTGCCTCCGAGCTATCCTCCAAGGTGAGGGAGAGCTGGTTGCTGCTGCGGAACAGCTTGCGGATGTCGGTCTCGCCCATGGGGGCGGTAATGTAGGACAGTTTATGGTAGACCGTCTGCACCAGACGACCGATCGCCTCGTTGATGCGGCTGTTCACTTCCTTGCCGGAGGTACGCAGCACATCGCCGTTTACATAGATGGTGGCATCCTTCAGTGCCTCGGTCAGGTAGAGCTTGGCGTTGCTGTTGCGCTCCCGCATCTCCACTCGCTTTGCTTCCTTGATGGCCTCGTATTTTGCAAGCTGCACCGAGGTGTTTTTGCGCAGGAAGCGCTCGATCTTCAGGTAGGCGCGCATTTCGGTCAGGAAGGAGTCATCGTTGGGCAGTGCCACCAGCACTTCCTTGCCCTGCCCGGAGATCATCCGCAGGGTAGAGTCCTCCACACCACCCTCATACCACGGGGTCAGCACACGCAGCCCGATATCGTAGCTTTGATTTGCCTTGTAGGGGCGGTCATCCACCATCTGGTTGAACGGGAATGTGTACCGTCCGCCGAATGCCGGATACTGGTACTTTTTGCTGGGGAAGATGTCCTCAAAGATCATCTCAGCGATCTTCGTGAGGACTTCCGGCATCTCCACGTTTTCTTTTTCGATCTCGTTGTTTATCTCCTGCTCCTCATCGGTCAGGAACACATAGACGCTGCCGTTTTTCTGGATCAGCATCTGGCGCATCAGCACCTTCAGAGCTTCCTCTACCTCTGCTTTCAGGGCAAGGCGGTCATCGTCGATGTTGGAGATCATCAGGCTGGTGATGTTGTCCACATTTGCCTCGATCTCCACCACATATTTGATCAGGAACAGGGTCTTCAGCACGTTGATGGCAAAGACGTCTCTTTCCTTCTTTTCCGGGTTGATGTAGCTGTTATCGTAGGCACGAATGATCACGCTGCTGTGGCTGTGGTCAAGGAAGTTTTCCAGCGCATCGTAGAACTTATGGAACGGCACAATGGCACCGGTTTCCTCGTTCATCAGCTGCATGGCAGATTCTTTGAACAGTGCCAGCATGGAGCGCTCGCCCTCGGACAGATGCTTGCCGGATGCACCGTGGGTACGGATGCTGGTCAGCACACTTGCCAGAAGGTTGAACTGATAGGGCACAAAGGGGTACACCTCTGCAAAATCCTCCGCATTGGCATACAGCTTTTTCTCCACACCGTCGTTGAAAACAATGAGGTTCTTGATGATGGTGCCCTTCTGGTCGTAGATCAACCGCAGGCTCTGGGCTGCGGTGTCGGTCTTTTCCAGAATACGCTTTTTGATAACGGCATCCACGTTTGCAGAAGACAGGGACAAACGGGTGTCAAAGCGACCCTGAATCTTGGAGAAATCGTTGCCCTTCACCTTAGTGATGGAGTCGATATCCTGCTGAGAGGTCACAATGACCCACGCCTTGCCCTGACATTCCTTGCCCAGTTCCTCCGTCACGGTCTGGAGGTTCAGCATCAGCTTGGAGTCATCGCCGATATACTGACCGATCTCATCCACCAGAAAGACAACATGGTGGTTGCTGCCCTTCTTATCCAGATAAGCCTTCACACGCTTGGCAAAGTCTTCGATGCTGATCTGGTAGGGCTCCGTTGCCTTTTCGCACCAGTTGCGGGCGGCAGGCTCGCTCATAAAGCCCATTTCCACCAGAACCTCCACAACGGTGTCCTGAATGAAATCAAAGTCCTGCCGGGAATCCTCCCACGCATCGCCGTAGGCATCCTCAAACTTTTCCTTGAATGTAGTAAGCTGGTCTGCCTCAGCAAGGTGGCGTTCCAGATCCGCAAGGTAGGGCATGGAGCCGCAGAAGCCCTGCATTTCGTTGAACACCTTCAGGAACACGTTCACGATGGCATCCTTGTTCTCCTTGCTGTTGGATTCGCTTTTGGAGTCGATATTGAATAGGATCACATCCGTCGGCGTGTCTGCTGCCAGCTTCATATCTGCCAGAACCATCTGGTTTGTGATCTTTTTATCGTCGATAAAGAAATCCAGTGCGTGCTTGTCGCCCACCTGCTTGTTTTCCAGCAGGTAGGACAGGATCTTCAAAAAGTGAGATTTACCGCTTCCAAAGAAGCCGGAGATCCATACGCCCATTTTCGGCGTGGTGCCCAGAATACCTTTTTTATAAGCCGCAAAAAAATCCGCAAAGTGCCGCTGCAATTCACGGGTCACCACATACTCTTCCAGTTCCTGTGCAACATTGGTCTCTGCGCCCTGACCGACTACGATAACACCCTGAAGTTCACGGTCGATCTCCTTACGGAACATCTCCTTGATCTGCATAGCTACTGTATCCTCCCTTTATTTCACCAGCCGGAATGCCCGGTAATAGTTATCGTCCTTGATCTCGTTGAACAAAATCAGTTCCTGTTCGTTGTAGGTGCCCGGAAAGAACATTACGACCGGGCAGCGGACAAATGCCTGATGCAGGTTGTTCAGAACCTTATGGGACCGCAAAATCGGATAGCACTTTCCGATACCCGTCAAAAACACGATGGCGTTCTCCGGCGTATGTTCCTTGATATACTGCACGATGAGGCTGTCGTTGTCATTGATCTTCATGGCGTTGGTAACCGCTTTGGTGATCCGCTCCATCCCGTTTTTCTTTTCAAAGTCATAACACTTTTCCAAAAAGCGCTTCTTCTCCAGAAAATCAATGATGACATCGTAGAGATCAAATACCACCAGATCAAAGTCATCATCGCCACGGGCATTTTTGCCTTTCATATACTCGATTCGAGCACGAACTTCCAGCTCTTTTTCCGGTGGATAGTCGAAAACCCAGTAGTTCACCTCGTTGGCTCTGCCGGTTCCCTTGCGGAAGGACGTTTTCCGGATTGCCGCTTCCATCTCATCCAGCCGGTCGCTCAGGCATCCATTCACAGTTTCCATCTTATCTTACCCCCGTAAGCGCATTGACCATAATGGCATATCCATTGTCTTGCAGCCAGCGTTCCAGCGCAATGTCCAAAATCGGGCGCAGGATCTTGCGTGAGCTGCCCTTGTTTCCGTCCAGCATTCCTGCCTCGTAGAGCTGCGTTTTGTATGCCGCTCCCAGCCGATGCAGCGTGTAGTCCTGAAAGGCTGCTACTTTCTCGCTTTGCGCCTGCTTGTCCTTGAAGAACACCCGGATATCCGCATCGGTCAATTCGTCCACTCCAAGAATCATCTTTTCCCGCACTACTTCGTACACAAAGTCAAAGAAAAGCGTATCGTGTGCAAGTGCTGCTACCAGCGCAAACATCTTCTGCGTTGCAATATCGCTGCTCAGGAAAACCGGGTAAAAGCTGGGGTCTAGCATCTTTATGCGTGCCGTGACGGTAGAGTAGATCATCTGCGCCCGCGCCTTTGTGGATGCACTATAAATGTTTTCCTGCTCGTTCAGGAGCTTAATATCCGAAAAGCTCTTGCCCTCTGCCAGCAACTGGACCGTTTTCCGAAATTCAATAAACCAGAATGAAAATTTCACGGCTCCTGCACTATATGGTTTTCTGTTCATCTATATCTTCTCCATTTTCATTCTTCGATTTGATGTATTTTCCGCTCTTGACTCTAGCATCTTTTGGTTTTGAAGCATCTGCCGGAATGATCCATTGATGTCCAACGCGCTGTGCTCCTTTGATACGGCCTTCTGTACATAGGGTTTGCACTCGTCTTGCACAAACGCCCCATTTTTCAGAGATTTGTTTAATTGATACGTATTCCATAGTAACCCTCAACATCGCTCATTCACGGATGTGGCAGTCTATAATAAACCATTTTTATTTTACTCTAACAAACGAACGAAATCAATGCAAAGGTCTTACAAATCTCGGAATGGTTTTTGTATATCAAATACACCTTTCCCACTCGTTCAACAATAAGCGTAGAGTCTCTTTTCAAGGTTCCGCTCCTATTGTTCGAAATATAAATGCTGTTGTTTTCTTCCCGATAACGTTCATGTTTAACTAGAGCTAAAATTGGCTGAATACCGACTGAAAGGATGCATTGTTGTGGCAAACTGCGCAAGGCTGACATCATGCGAGTCGTCACCCTGATCTAAGTGGTAGAGAATCGCAAAGCATATCTCATACCCTCGATCATTGAATATTCTTCTAACGGGCGCTATAATAAAAGAAAACGGTAAGGAAGTGCATCTATGCTCTACCCCGGACTGTACGAACAGGTCATCAACAACGCGCTGAACCGCGAGCTTGCAGAGATTCCGGAAGCCCGCAAGTCCACTGCGCCCATCGACACGGCGGAGGCTGCCAAAGTGCTGGCGCAGTATTTGACCGATGTGGTGCAGAAGGGTCTTGAGAACGTACAGGATAACGGCGGCGGCATCGAGGCGCAGATCCAGCTGGCAAACCAGATCATAAATACCATCCAGGCTACTACAGAGGAAGCTGACTTTGCCGCGCTCAGTGTTGACCAGCGGGCAGAGCAGCTTCTTGCGCTTTTGCAGCAGAACGACCCGCGCCTTGCTACAGGGAAAAGCGCAAAAGACATTGACCGCCCGGAGACCTCTATTGCGCAAAGTTCCCTGTTTATCGGCGCTATCCATGAGCCGCAGATGTACACGGAGCTGAAAAAGGAGATCGTCTCCGCTGACCGCATTGATATGCTGGTCTCCTTCATCAAGTGGAGCGGCTTGCGCCTCATCATGGATGAGCTGCTGCAGTTTGCGCAAAGCGGCGGTGAACTGCGCATCATCACCACCTCTTATATGGGCGCTACGGACGTAAAAGCCATCGAGGAGCTGCGCGCACTGCCCAATACGAAGATCAAGGTGAGCTACGACACCAAGCGTACCCGCCTGCACGCAAAGACCTATGTGTTTTACCGGGACACCGGCTTTACCACAGCGTATGTTGGCTCCTCTAACCTGTCCAATGCGGCAATTTCCAGTGGTCTGGAATGGAACGTCAAGGTGACCCGAAAGGACCTGCCGGAGACCATCGAAAAGATCGCAGCCACCTTTGAAAGCTACTGGAACTCCAGCGAGTTTGAATATTACGATGAAGGGCAGCGAGAGCGGCTGACTCGCGCCCTGAAAGCCGAAAAATACAGCGAGGCCGACCACAGCGGGATCTATACTCTGGATATTCTGCCCTATTCCTACCAGCAGGAAATTCTGGACCGGCTGGATGCCGAGCGCACAGTTCGGGGGTATAATCGCAACTTGGTGGTGGCCGCTACCGGCACCGGAAAAACTGTGATCTCCGCACTGGATTACAAGCGTTTCTGCAAACAGCATCCGGGGCAGCCCTGCCGTCTGCTGTTTGTGGCACACCGGGAGGAGATCCTGAAGCAGAGCCTGTACACCTTCCGAGCGGTGCTGAAGGATGCCAATTTCGGCGAGCTGTATGTGGGTAACCACAAAGCCGACAGCATCGACCATCTGTTTGTTTCCATCCAGACCTTCAATTCTCAGGAGCTTGTCGCCAAAACGGCAGCGGATTTTTACGATTACATCGTTGTAGACGAATTCCATCATGCAGCTGCACCCACCTATCAGAAGCTGTTGGAATATTACCAGCCGAAGATCCTGCTAGGGCTGACTGCTACCCCGGAACGTATGGACGGCAAAAGCGTTCTGGACTATTTCGGCGGACGCATTGCCGCCGAGATCCGTCTGCCGGAGGCCATTGACCGGAAACTACTTTGTCCCTTCCAATATTTCGGCGTCACCGATACCGCAGATCTGAGCAGCCTGAAATGGCGTACCGGCGGCTACGATAAAAACGAGTTGTCCAACCTGTACACCCTCAGCGGCATGGTGGCGGAGCGCCGCGCTGACCTTGTGGTGAACTCCATCCTGAAATATGTCACCGATATCGACGAGGTAAAGGGTCTGGGCTTCTGCGTTTCCATCGCTCATGCCCAATTCATGGCGCGCTACTTTAATACCCACGGCATCCCGTCTATGGCACTGACCGGCGACTCTCCTGACGAGGAGCGCAACGCCGCCAAGCAGCGGCTGGTTTCCGGGGAGCTCCGTTTTCTCTTTGTGGTGGACATTTACAACGAGGGCGTGGATATCCCCGAGGTGAACACGGTGCTGTTCCTGCGTCCTACCGAGTCGCTGACCGTGTTTTTGCAGCAGTTGGGGCGCGGCTTACGTCTGGCAGAAAACAAGGATTGCCTGACCGTTCTGGATTTCATCGGACAGGCCAACAAAAAGTATAATTTTGAGGAGAAATTCGCAGCACTGCTCTCCAACACCACCCGCAGCATCAGCCGGGAGCTCAAAGAGGGCTTTGTCTCTGCACCTAAAGGCTGCTATATTCAGTTGGAGAAATATGCCGCAAAATATGTGCTGGATAATATCAGCGCCTCCTATGACCGCGCCTCCGGGCTTGTGGCGCGGGCGGCTGCCTTTACCGAAGATACCGGCCTGCCTTTGACACTCGGGAACTTCCTCGACTACTACCATCTTGACCCGCGTGCGATTTACAGCAAAAAGATCTGCTTCAGCAGGCTGTGCGTCCGTGCAGGGGCGGCATCCGATTTTGCAGAACCTTTGGAAGAAACTATGACCAAAGCCTTTGCACGTTTTTCGGTCATCGATTCCCGCAGGTGGATTCGTTTTTTGCTGGGGCTTCTGCCGAAATTGGATAACACCGACTTTGCAGCCCTGCCACCGGTAGAGCAGCGGATGCTGCAGATGTTCTATGTGACCCTTTGGGGTAAGACCGCAGAAAGCTGGGAGGATGAAGAAGTTCTCGATAACCTGTATGCTCTCTCGGACAGTCCCGTTTTGCTTGGGGAACTGCAGGCACTTTTGCAGTATCAATATGACCGCATTGATTTTATCGACGAGCCGGTGGGTGTGGGCTTTGATTGTCCGCTGGACCTGCACTGCACCTATACCCGCGACCAGCTGCTAGTAGCGCTGGACTTTTTGAAGCCTGCTACCGTCCGCGAGGGCGTGAAGTGGCTGCCGGAAAAGCAGCTGGACGTATTCTTTGTGACCCTGAACAAAGCAGACAAGGATTACTCGCCCACCACCATGTACAAGGATTATTCCATCAACGAGAGCCTGTTCCACTGGCAGAGCCAGAGCACCACCGCCGAAAACTCTGCCACCGGGCAGCGGTACATCCATCACCGGGAAAAAGGAAGCCGGGTGTTGCTGTTCGTGCGCGAGTTCAAGGCAGATGCCCGTTTTGGCGGTGCAGGAGCGTATACCTATCTGGGCACGGTGAACTATGTGAAGCATGAGGGCTCCCGTCCCATGAATATCACATGGAAGCTGGACCGCCCGATCCCTGCAAAGTTCCTCAAAAAGACCAACAAGTTGGTGGTCGGTTAAAAGGAGAATATCATGAAGGTTGTTCGCGTTGTTGCAGCCGTGATTTGCGACGATATTCAGACGAAACATAAAATTTATGCCACCGCCCGCGGCTACGGCGAGTACAAGGGCGGATGGGAGTTTCCGGGCGGAAAAATCGAGCCGGGTGAAACCCCGCAGCAGGCACTGAAACGAGAGATCCGGGAAGAGCTGGATACCGAGATTGAGGTAGGCGATTTGATTGGCACTATTGAATACGATTATCCCGCCTTCCATCTTTCCATGGACTGTTTCTGGTGTGAGGTGGTCTCCGGCGAACTGGTGCTGAAAGAAGCCGAGGCTGCACGCTGGCTGACTAAAGAGGAGCTTGATTCTGTTCCGTGGCTTCCGGCGGACCGGATTCTTTTAGCGCAAATTCGTCCTGCATTATAATTTTTTATGATAAATCCCTCTCTTTAGCTTTCTCAAATTTCCATTTTTCACCCAGATATAATAATCATGATCCAAAGCCTCTGAGTCGAAAGACTCAGGGGCTTTTTTATGTCTGGAGGTGAGCATTTTGTTATTCCGCACCATCACTATCATTATTACCATCGTATTTTAAAGCGCAGCTGCGCAGAAAGGAGAAAGCATTATGAACTTTTGGTCCGAAATCGTCAAAGAGGTTGGCACCGTCCTGGTGGAAGTCCTCGTCCGCATCGCTGAAGAAATGGAAAACAACAATTGATCACAGTACACTGAAAAGGAGATTTTACTATGCCCGCAAATGTTGAAACGATGTTCTCTGTCCGTGAGACCCCTTGGCACGGCCTTGGCCGTATCATCATGGATGCCCCTGCAAGCCGTGAAGCCTTGGAACTGGCCGGTCTGGATTGGCAGGTAGAGAGCCGTAATATCTATTCCGGCACGGGTGCTATGATCCCCGGCTATCGCGCAAATGTCCGCAGCACCGATGATGCTGTTCTGGGTGTGGTATCCGACCGCTACCGCATTGTGCAGAACGAAGAAGCATTTCAGTTCACCGATGACCTGCTGGGTGAGGGCGTTACTTACGAAACTGCCGGTTCTTTGCAGGGCGGCAGAAAGGTCTGGATGCTGGCAAGGTTTCCGAGGAAATATCTTATCGCTGGAGATCAGGTAGTACCATATCTTGTGATCTTCAACAGTCATGACGGAAGTTCTGGTGTGAAAGTAGCCATGACTCCGATCCGTGTGGTCTGCCAGAACACGCTGAACCTTGCGCTGAATACCGCAAAGCGCAGCTGGACTGCACGCCACACCGAAAATGTTCTGCTCCGCGTGCAGGATGCCCGTGAGACCCTGCAGCTGGCCAGCAACTATATGGTTGAACTCGGCAACCGTGGCGATGAGCTGGCTCGCATCGATTTATCCGATCACAAGGTGCAGGAGTTCATCAATGAGTTTTTCCCGATTTCTGAGGACCTGTCCGATTGCCAGCGGAAGAATAATCTGCGCCTGCAGGAAGAGCTGAAGACTCGCTACTACAACGCACCGGATCTGGAATGGGTCGGCAAGAACGGTTGGCGCTTTATCAACGCAGTCTCTGATTTTGCCACCCACGCAGACCCTCTCCGCAAGACCAAAAACTACAACGAAAACCTGTTCCTGCGCACCGCAGAGGGCAACCCCATGATCGACAAAGCCTACAAGATGGTGCTGGCCGCAGCATAAAGGAGCAAACCATGAATGATGTAAACAACCGCATTTTCAGGGAATTCACGGAATTTTTTGACAACGTTGAGAAGAGTGCTTCTGAAATCAGCGTTACCATGGCTTATGAGATCACGATGAAAAGTACCATCAGCACCGCCATTATTGTTTTGGAATCCGAGGGCAGACTGGAGGAGCGCTACTGGAACCATCTCAGGGTGCAAAATAATATTCTGGATTTTCTTTATGACCTGTGGGTTGGCTCTTGCCATTCGTTAGCTGCCGACTTTTCCACCATCATGAAAGACTTGGTGGAATATGACTTCATTCTTGCCGAATCTATTATGAAAGAAAGGATGCAAAGCGCATGAAAAGATTGATTTCAACTTTGAACCTGTCCAAAGAGGATTGGCTCCGCTACCGCAAGTGCGGTATTACCGGCACGGATGCCGGGGCTATTCTTGGTCTAAATCCCTACCGCTCGGCATTTCAGGTGTACCACGATAAAATCAGTGATACCTTTGAGAATATCGACAATGAGGCTATGCGTCAGGGACGCGATCTGGAAGATTATGTCGCACAACGCTTCACCGAAGCAACCGGTCTGAAGGTACGCCGTGCAAATGCCATCTACCAAAGTGAGGAACATCCACTGCTTCTGGCGGACTTTGACCGTTTGATTGTCGGGCAGAAAGCAGGACTGGAATGCAAGACGGTTTCACCGTTCTCTGCGGATAAGTGGGCAGATGGCAAAATCCCTGCACATTACATGGCTCAGGTCAATCACTATCTGGCTGTCAGCGGTTTTGACTGCTGGTACATTGCTGCTCTGATTTTTGGAAAAGAGCTGGTAATTCATAAAATCATCAGTGATAAGGTTGTTTTGAACAACCTCATTGCCAAGGAAGAGCACTTCTGGAAATACAACGTGATGCCCGAAATTCCGCCTGTACCTACCGGAAGCGAGGGGGATACACAGCAGATCAATCAGCTGTACTCTGCAGATGATAGAAACAAAACTGCCGATCTGAATCCCATCCGCGACCTGTTGGATAAGCGACAGGAGCTTTCTGATCAGATCGAACAGCTGGAGCAGGAAAAAGCCTCTATTGAACAGCAGGTGAAGTTGGAGATGCAGGACGCCGCCTATGGTACAGCACCGGGCTACAAGGTGTCCTGGGTATCCTCCGAAAGTAAACGGGTAGACTCCCAGCGTTTGAAGAAAGAACAGCCCGATATTTTCAATCGGTACAGCAAGAATGTAAGCAGCCGCAGGTTTACCATTATCCATGCAGCATAATTTTTGTACGCCTATAGGCACACAAAATTCGCGCTTCAGCTATTTTTATTTAATAGAAAAGCACAATACTGTTTACACAACAATAATTGTATGCTAAGATAAGAATATGAGGTGATGCACGATGGTTCTGCGCAAAAGTTATTTGGACAAGATCATTCCTTTTATCGATCAGGATCTGATTAAAGTTCTAGTTGGAATCCGGCGCTGTGGAAAAACAGTCCTTCTCGGTCAGATCAAGGACGTGCTCCTCCAGCGCAACATTCCCGCACAGAACATTATTCAGGCCAATTTTGAGTCCATGCGCTTCCGCAACACCCGTACTGCAGAAACGCTTTACGACTACATCGCAGAAAAAGCGGAAGGCTGTACCGGCAAAATCTATATTCTTCTGGATGAGATTCAGGAGGTGGAGCGCTGGCAGATTGCAATCAATTCTCTTCGTGTCGATTTCGATTGTGATATTTACCTGACCGGCTCCAATTCCAAGCTGCTTTCCGGCGAACTGGCAACCTATCTTTCCGGACGATACATCCAGATTCAGGTTTTCCCCTTTTCGCTGGCCGAAGCAAAACAGCAATGCATTGAAAACGGAACCTATACTTCGGATGAAAAGCTCTTCGCAGACTATTTGAAGTACGGCGGTTTTCCGCAGCGTTTCTTCCTCCCTGACGATCATTCAATCACCACCTATCTGGACGATCTTTACGAGGCTATCATTGTCCGTGACATCATGCTACGCCACAGTATTCGCGAACAGACCGCATTACGTAATGTCCTTGCATTCCTGCTGGACAATATCGGCAATCCGTTTTCTGCCCGTAATATCAGTGGACGCATGGTTTCGGAAGGAATCAAGACAACCACTGCTACCGTACTGAACTACGTTGATTATTTCAAGGAAGCCTTTATCCTTCTGAATGCAAGCCGCTATGATATCAAAGGAAAAGCACTCCTGTCCAGCACAGAAAAATACTATGCAGTCGATCTTGGCCTGCGGAATGTTATCAAGAAAAGCGAAAAGCTTGACAGCAACAAGCTGTATGAGAACATCGTATATCTGGAAATGCGGAGCCGTGGCTATGAAGTTCAGGTCGGCAAGCTGGACGACACCGAAATTGATTTTATCTGCTACCGTGGAGATGAAAAGCTCTATATTCAGGTTGCTTACCTGATCACTCCCGCCGATGAAGAACGGGAGTTCGGTAATCTTGAGCGGCTGCACGACAACTATCCTAAGTATGTTATCAGTGATGATTTGGTGAATTTAAGCCGAAACGGAATCATTCATCGAAACATCATTGATTTTCTGCTCAATCCGTAATTTTCACATCATGGGGCACAACAGTTGACGCTGTTGTGCCCTTTTTTCTTTATCAGAATTGGAGGCATTCTTATGGAAAATCCATTCGTAAAATTATTTGCTATCGACTTCAAAGATCATCTGGAAGTCAAAAAGTCCGGCAGCACGGAACTGAAATATGTAAGCTGGGCGTATGCTTGGGCAGAGGTGAAGAAGCTGTACCCTGCTGCCAGCTATGAGGTCAAGAAATTCAACGGCCTGCCCTATGTTTATGACCCGATCACCGGCTTCATGGTGTACACCTCAGTCACGATTGAGGGCGTTTCGCACGAAATGTGGCTGCCTGTACTGGATGGCGCAAACAAAGCCATGAAAGCTGTGCCTTACACCTACACCACCCCGAAATGGGATTACAATCCGCAGACCCGCCGCCGTGAAAAGATTGGCATGGAAGAACGTACCGTAGAAGCAGCCTCTATGTTCGATGTGAATAAAGCTATCATGCGGTGCTTAGTGAAGAACCTTGCTATGTTTGGTCTGGGCCTGTACGTTTATGCCGGAGAGGATTTGCCGGAAGATGCTGCACCACAGCCGGAGGCAGAGCCGCAAAAGCAGCCGAAACCGAGATCCGCTGCCCCGAAGCAGGAACAGCCGCCTATTCCATGCATCTGTGCCCGGTGCAACCAGCCCATCAAGAGGGTCAAGCTGAAGGATGGCT
>OGHB01000284.1_pt1 | contig 34657 bp, 24 predicted proteins | sample 1571451 | NCBI WGS metagenome assembly OGHB01 (sample SAMEA2582071, study PRJEB24529) | metagenome | biome: Human gut stool | place: China | collected 2011
TGCCGCCGCGGTTTCTCTTTTGAAAAAAGCATGGGGCGATCTAGATGATCGCTCATTCGAAGAATTTTCTGTAATCGACTTAATGGACTCCGAAGAAGTTTATCAACGGTGGAAAAACTTTATTTACAAGTCGCATTATACGGTAACCAATAATTTTTTCGATTCCTATCTTGGCAAATTTCCTAGGAGAAGTTGTGAATGTTTTTTCGCCATGAAAATGCTAAACATTCCAATGTATGGTAACAAGGGATTTCATCCAGATATGACATGGTATGATATTGATGATTTTATTTATAGCCTCACTATGGAGGAAATCTGCTCTTCCGATGAAAATTATCCTCTTCATTATTCACCAATGAAATAGTCCAAATACAAAAACTATAAGGACATATAGTCATGAAAAAGAAGCCGCAACTTTCTTCACCTATTGTAATTATTATTACTTGTATACTTTTTATTTTATATTTGTTAGTTGATTACTTCAATATTCCCTCCATCCTAGGCATTGATGTTTCCAGAATCAATACGGATTTACTTGGAATCATTGCAAATTCAGCAATTGCCATTGTCGTTTTTTCTCTTGGCTATTATTTTGTAGAACAATGGAACATAAAAAGGACTGAAAATCAAAGAAATTATGCTAGTATGATTTTGCAGAACATCTATACAGATTGTCTTGACTTCATGAAACAACTTAAGACTCCTCAAACTCTGCACATCATTAAAAAGACCTGTAATTTCGACGAATCCACCGGTAAGACTTCATACGGTTCTTTTATCAAGTACTTATACAATGCTCCATTCAAAAATGAATCTGAAATTTTTCAATTATCAAAAGACGGATTGCTTCCAACTGAACAATTGAAAGCCTATTTAGATATAAAAACTCGTTATCAAGCATATATCGGAGGTTTTGCATTTACCTGTTGTGCCTTTGAAGATAGCGATAAAAATGCAAAATTGATGTCACTAACACAGGGAGAACCTCTTTCCGATCAAATCAATGAGCAACTTTCAATATTACTCAACTTAAAAACAAGGAGGTCTAACCATGCCCCTCAACACCACCGAAAAGCAGTTTGAATCGGACATTGCGGCGGCGCTGCTCTCCCCTGCCGGGGGCTACACCCGAAACGGGGATTGCTACGACCCCAAGCTGGGGCTGTTTGTGGATACCCTGATCCGCTTTGTGCAAAAGACCCAGCCAAACGAGTGGGCATTTTTTGAAAAGCAGAACACGGTAAACCCGGTGCGGAAGTTCTGCACTGCCTTTAACAATGCCTGCGATGCGGATGGGCTGCTTTCGGTGCTGCGGTATGGGTTCAAGCACCGGGGACGGCGGTTCCGGGTGTGCTATTTTCAGCCGGAGTCTGCGCTGAACCAGAAGGATGCCCAGCGCTACGCCCAAAACGAGATCACCTGCAACCGGCAGTGGTTCTACTCCGACACCACCCACAACTCGGTGGACATGGTGCTGGCGGTAAACGGCATCCCGGTGTTCGCCTTTGAGCTGAAGAACCAGTTCACCGGGCAGACCGTGGAGAACGCCAAGCAGCAGTGGATGCACGACCGGGACCCCCGGGAGGTGTGTTTCCAGTTCAACAAGCGCATTCTGGGCTACTTTTGCGTAGATCTGACCGAGGTGTGGATGGCCACCCGGCTGGCAGGCAAGGACACCCGCTTTCTGCCCTTCAATCAGGGCTCTAACGGTGCCGGGCGGGACGGCGGCGCAGGCAACCCGCCCAACCCCAACGGCTACCTTACCGCCTACCTCTGGGAAGAAGTGTTCCAGAAGGACAGCATGATGGACATCCTGCAAAAGTTCATGAGCCTGCAGGACGGTAAGACCCTCATCTTTCCCCGGTATCACCAACTGGACGTGGTGCGCAAGCTTGTGGCAGACGTGCGGCAGAAGGGTGCCGGGCAGCACTATCTCATCCAGCACAGCGCCGGGTCGGGCAAATCCAATTCCATTGCATGGACGGCGTACCGGCTGGCTTCCCTGTTCAACACCGAGAACAAGCCGGTGTTTGCCAGTGTCATCGTGGTGACTGACCGCACCGTGCTGGACGCACAGCTGCAGGAGACCATCTCCGGCTTCGACCATACCCTGGGCGCGGTGGAGGCCATCGGCGAGGACAAAAACTCCGGCGACCTGCGGGATGCCATCAACAACGGCGCACGCATCATCATCACCACGCTGCAAAAGTTCCCGGTCATCTATACTGAGGTGAACAAGACCGCCGGGAAGAACTATGCCGTTATCATCGACGAAGCGCACTCCTCCCAAACCGGCACCTCTGCTTTGAAGCTGAAAGCCGCCCTTGCCGACACCGAGGACGCGCTGCGGGAATATGCCGAGCTGGAGGGCAAAGCAGAGGACGAGATTGACCCAGAGGATGCACTGGTGAAGGAGTTGACCTCCCACGGACGGCACAAGAACCTGTCCTTCTTCGCCTTTACCGCCACCCCAAAAGCCGCCACGCTGGAGCTGTTCGGCACCGAGTACCCGGACGGCAGCCACCACCCCTTCCACATTTACAGTATGCGGCAGGCCATTGAGGAAGGGTTCATTCTGGATGTGCTGCAAAACTACATGACCTATTCCACCTGCTTCAAGATCGCCAAGACCATCCCGGACAACCCCGACCTGCCCGCCAGCCGGGCGGCAAAACTCATCCGCAAGTATGAAGAGCTGCACCCCTACAACATCAGCCAGAAGGCAAAGATCATTGTAGAGACCTTCCGGGAGACCACCAGCCACAAAATCGGCGGACGGGGCAAGATGATGGTAGTCACCTCCTCCCGATTGGCGGCGGTGCGGTACTTCCACGAGGTCAAACGCTACATTGCGGAGCAGGGCTATGACGATGTGCAGATCTTAGCGGCATTTTCCGGTGCCGTACCGGACGGCGGCGTGGAGTACACGGAGCAGTCTTTGAATGTCCGCGCTGACGGCAGCCACATTGCGGAGAGCCAGACCAAAAAGGAGTTCCACAACAGCTTCAATGTGCTCATCGTGGCTGAAAAATACCAGACCGGCTTTGACGAACCGCTGCTCCACACCATGATCGTGGACAAAAAACTGAAGGGTGTCAAGGCGGTGCAGACCCTCTCCCGTCTGAACCGTACCTGTCCCGGTAAAACCGACACCTTTGTGCTGGATTTTGTGAACAAGGCAGAGGACATCCGGGAGGCATTCCAGCCGTTTTATCAGGAGACCTTTCTGGAGCAGGAGGTCAACACCGACCTCATTTACAAGACCCAGAAGGAGCTGCGGAGCTTTGCCGTCTATTCCGATACAGACGTGGAAGCCTTTGCCAAGGAGTATTTCCGCAGCACCAAGCAGGATAAAAACGCCGTGGGCCGCATGAGCAGCGTCTTGAAGCCGGTGGCAGACCGCTACAACCAGAAAACGCAGGCCGAGCGGTACCAGTTCCGCCGCCTGCTGCGCAGCCTCGTCAAGTGGTACGGCTACGTTTCACAGGTGGCACGGATGTTCGATGAAGAGCTGCACAAGGAGAACGTATTCTGCGCTTACCTGCTCAAGCTGCTGCCGCCGGACGAGGTCTCTCCGCTGGACTTGGAGGGCAAATTACAGTTGGAGTATTACAAGCTGCAAAAGACCTTTGCCGGCACCATCGAGCTGGAACACGCCAAGGGCGTCTACGAGCCGGTCACCCAGAAAGGCGCTCTCGGCCACGACCCCAAGGAGCCGCTGGACGAGATCATTTTGAAAATCAACGAGAAGTTCAAGGGCGAGTTCACCAATGCCGACCGAGTGCTGCTTACTGCCCTGCATGACCGTCTGCTGGCCGACCCGAAGCTGGCAAAGCTGGCGCGCAGTTCCGACTCGCAGATCTTTACCGAGAGCATCTTCCCCAAAGCCTTTGACACTGCCGCACAGGACAGCTATCTCGAAGCGCAGGACACCTTCTCTTCCCTGTTTGAGGATACCAGCAAGTACAAGGCTATTATGTCGGCATTGGCAGAGTGGCTGTATGGGGAATTCCGCAAGAAATAATCAGATTTTCTCAGCCGCAACCTTTATTATAGCGGCGAAAACATAAAACTGCCCCCGAAGCAGCGCGTTCCTGCGCGGTCTGCTTCGGGGGCAGTCTGTTTTTGTTTTATGATAAGGTTACTGCTTTGCGCTTTCCGGGGCGACCTCAAAGTCGATCTTGCCCAGATTGACGTCTGCGCGCACGATGGTGATCACCATGGTATCGCCCAAATTCCAGTTCTTGCCGGAAACGGGGTCAGAAAGGCGCACGCCCTCGGTAAGCATGGTGCCGGTAGCGGTCAGGCTGGAAGCGGGCACAAAGCCCTCCACGCCGTTTTCCAGTTCGATGAACAGGCCGCGCTGGGTCACGCCGGAGATGCGGCCCTCGTAGCACTCGCCCAGATGGCGGCGTGCATACTCGGCCTTATAGCAGTCCTCAGCCTTGCGCTCGATCTGCATGGCGATGACTTCGCGCTCGCTGGCCTGCTTGCTGACGTCCTCGGCAAACTCGCTGTAACGCAGGATCATGGTGTCCTTATCGATACCCTTGAGCTGGGCGGTCATGATACGGTGGATAGCCAAGTCCGGGTAGCGGCGGATGGGGCTGGTGAAGTGGGCATAGTCCTGCAGCACCAGACCGTAGTGTCCCTTGGGCTTTTCCTCGTACACAGCCTTAGACATGCAGCGCAGCATACCAACATTGATGATCTGCTCGTAGGCAGTGCCGCGCACACCCTCCAGAATGGCGCTCAGCTCCTTGGGGGTGGGCACATCCTTGGCAAAGTGGTCGTTGACGCCGCAGGCCTGCAGCAATCCGTGCAAGCGCTCCAGCTTTTCGGCGTTGGGCTCCTCGTGCACACGGTACACAAAGGGAATCTGCTTTACGCGGGCAAAGTGGGCAGCGCACTGGTTTGCCAGCAGCATGAACTCTTCGATCATAGCTTCGCTCTCGCCGGAGGTGCGCTTTTTCACGTCGATGCAGTGGCCGTCCTCGTCCAGAATCAGCTTTACCTCGCCGCTCTCGATATCCATGCAGCCGCGCTCCTTGCGCAGACGGGCACGGTGACCGTACAGCTCCTTCATGGCGGGCAGCTGCGCCAGCACCTCATGGTACTTGCCGGTCAGCTCATCGTCAGCGTTACCGGCAAGCAGGGCGTTGATTTCAGAATACACGCCCTTGACCCGGCTGCGGATGACGGACTTGACAAAGCGGTAATCGGTCAGGTTGCCGTCCTTATCCAGCCGCATCAGGCAGGAGAAAGCCAGCCGCAGCACGCCCTCGTTCAGGCTGCAGATGCCGTTGGACAGCTGCTTGGGCAGCATGGGCACCACCTGATCGGCGTAGTAGACGCTGGTAGCGCGGTTAAAGGCCTCGTTGTCCAGCTCGGAGCCGGGCTTGACGTAGTTAGAAACATCCGCAATGTGCACGCCCAGCTCAAAGCCGCCGTCCGGAGTCTTGGTCAGGCTGATGGCATCGTCGATGTCCTTGGTCTCGGCGCTGTCGATGGTAAAAATGGGCAGAGCGCGCAGATCCATGCGGCCCTCGCAGTCCGCAGCAGACACCTCGGCGTTGTCCAGCTTTTTGGCCTCGTCCCGCACCTTGTCCGGGAAGCGGTTGCGGATATCCTGCGCGTAGAGCAGTGCCTTTGCGCAGCGCTTGGCCTCATCGCAGCTGCCAAAGCGCATGGCCACACCTACGCGGTGATCCTCCTGACGGCTGCCGCGCAGCAGGATCTCCACTGCCACCTTGTCGCCGTCCTTGGCGCTGCCCTCGCAGTCCCGCATGACCTGCATGGAGATGGCGGGGCAATCGTCCGGCACGAACTTCAGGCGGCCCTCCATGCGGTGCATGGTGCCCACCAGAGAATTTTTCTCTTCCAGAACAGCAAGGATCTCGCCCTCATCGCTGCCCTCTACCCGGGGGTGTGCAAACTTTTCCACCAGCACCTTGTCGCCGGGCATTGCGCCGCGGGTGAACCGGCCGGGGATGAAGATATCGCTGGTGCCGTCCTCCAGCATGACAAAGGCAAAGTTTTTGCCCAGCTTTACCACCTTGCACAGCAGTGCCTTGTCGGCACGGCCGCTGCGCACGGTGAAGAACACGCCCTGCCGCTGGCAGATGACGGCCTCGTGCACCAGCTGGTCCACAGCCTCCATCACCTTGCGGTCTGCGCCGCGATCCCCGCCGAACTTATTTTTCAGATCTTTTACGGTGCACGGCTGATTTTGGATCGCGTGCTCAATTTTATCGCGCATTGCCATAAAATATTTTCTCCTTCACTTCCGTGGCCGTGCATCTCCTGCGGAGCACAGCCCTGCCTTGGGACGGGCACTTTCCCCTGTCCCCTCCTTGCGGCAGCCCGCAGAACCGGCTGCCCGCACTTTTTTCTGCACAGAAAAACAGCCCCGTCCGTTCACGGGGCTGCAACGCCTTCTCAGCCTGCCAGACGGCCTGCAAACAGGCAGGCCAGAATAGCGACCACAAAGAACACCACGCCTGCAATGCGGGTGACCTTAGCCAGCATCTGGTCTGCCGGGGTCAGTCGCGCATTGTTGGCACCGCCCACACTGCCGTTGATGGCACCGGACAGACCCTGACCGTGGGTGTGCTGCATGAGGGTGAGGAAAACGATGACCAGCGAAGCCACCAGCAGAATGGCACCGCCAACAATTTCGATAACAGACATGAATCGTAACGCTCCTTTTATTTGTAAATACGGAAAACTACGCAAAAACACAACTATATAGTAGCATAACAAAGCCAAAATTGCAAGTAGAATCCGCGCATTTAACCCGCTGCTTCCAGCGCGTTGCAGACCTGCGCAAAGATGGCTGCACCGGAGTACGCCGTATGCACCGCACCATCCTGCAGCACCACAATGGTATAGCGGGGCTTTTCTGCCGGCCAGAACCCCGCAAACCACAGGTTGCAGCGCTCGGTGCCCTCCGGAGTGAACTGCCCAGTCTGGGCGGTACCGGTCTTGCCGCCCGCCCCGCCGGAAAGCCCGGCGGCATCCTGCGCGGTGCCCTGCTGCACCACCTGTACCAGCATAGCGCGCAAAAGCGCTGCGCTCTGCGCCGGAATCACCCGCCGTCCCCGGGGGTGGTTGAGGGTCTCCACCGGCTGTCCGGTGGTCTCGTCCAGCGTGGCTTGCAGCACATAGGGAGCGCGGTATACGCCGTCCGCCGCAAGGGTGTTGAACAGTGCCGCCACCTGCATAGGCGCTGCCAGCAGGCTGCCCTGCCCAAAGCTGAAATTGGCAAGCTGCCCGCTTTGCGCCAGCTCCTGCGGGGTGGGCAGCTGCCCGGCCTCGGCGGCAAGCCCCTCTGCCAGCGGCAGGCTCTGCCCAAAGCCAAAGGCTTTAGCGGCGTCCAGCAGGCTTTCCGCGCCCAGCTGCTGTCCCAGACGGATAAAATAGCCGTTACAGCTTTTTTCCAGCGCAGCGGCAAGGTCTACCCGTCCATGCGGCACCCCGCCCGCGCAGCGGAAGATCTGCCCATCCACTACCACCGCGCCAGTGCACTCGAAAACCGGCTGCAAGCCCGCTTCCAGTGCAGCCGCCGCCAGCACCGGCTTGAACACTGAGCCCACCGCGTAGCTTTGCAGTGCCCGGTTCAGAAAGGGACTGTTCTCCGCCTGCAGGCTGTCAACAAGGCGCTCCGGGTCGTAGCACGGCACGCTGACGCTTGCCCGCACCGCCGCTGTGGCGGTATCCAGCACCAGAATGCAGCCGCTTGTCATGGTGCTTGCCGCCACTGCCTCCGCTGCCCGCTGCACCGGGCGGGAGATGGTCAACTGCACGCCCAGCGCCCCACTGTCGGCTTGCAAAAACTCAGGTGTTTCTCCGGTGCGCAGCGTACCCTGTGCCGTCACAGCGCAGACAAGACTGCTGTGCTCCCCTGTGCCGGAAAGCACAGCGTCCAATGCCTTTTCCAGCCCGGCAGCGCCGTGACCTGTGCCATCCAGATACCCCAGCAGATGCTGACACAGCGGCACCGCCGCATACCGCCGGGTGGTGGAGTGACCGGTCAGCCCAAAGCGGGTGGGGGCGCAGTTCACCTCCAGCAAAAACGGGGCGGCGCGACTGCGGCTGTGGTACAAAAGCGCCTGCCCGGCGGCATCGGTGCAGGCATACAGCCGGTCGTAATTGCCCTGCCCGGGAAAGCACACCACCTGCCAGCGCTCCTCGAGACCAGTGAGCAGCCGCCCCTGTGCATCGTAAAAGTTGCCCCGCCGGGCGGGCAGCTGCAGAGTGACCGTGCTCTGTGCCGCCGCCCGCGCAGCATAGGCGGGGTGCAGCGCCAGCAGATACAACCGGCACAGCACCACCGCAAACCCCAGCAGCAAGGCGGCATACACCGCCAATACCCGTTTGCCGGACATCCCCGTGCCCCCTTTCCGTATGGTTAGGGTGGGCAGTAAGGGCGTGGGGTATACATAAAAAGAGGCGGAACCTCTCCGAAGAGAAATTCCGCCTCTCTGGCGTATCTTATTAAGCTTGGTACGGCTTAGTACATGCCGCCCATGTCACCGCCGGCAGGTGCAGCGGGAGCCGGGGGTTCCGGCAGGTCAGCAACAAGGCTCTCGGTGGTCAGCACCATCTCAGCAACGGAGGCTGCGTTCTCCAGAGCGGAGCGGGTGACCTTGGTCGGGTCTACGATGCCAGCAGCGATCATATCCTCGACAAAGACCTCGTTCTGGGCATCGAAGCCGTAGTTGGGCTTGTTGGCAGAGATGATCTTGTCGATGATGACGCTGCCCTCCAGACCGGCGTTCTTGGCGATCTGGCGCAGAGGAGCCTCCAGAGCCTTCAACACGATCTTGGCACCGGTGCGCTCGTCGCCTTCCAGCGTGTCGCACAGGGCGCGCACAGCGGGGATCGCGTTGATGGGAGCGGTACCGCCGCCAGCCACAACGCCTTCCTGCACAGCTGCCTTGGTAGCGTTCAGTGCATCCTCGATGCGCAGCTTCTTGTCCTTCATCTCGACTTCGGTAGCAGCACCGACCTTGATGACAGCCACACCGCCGGCCAGCTTAGCCAGACGCTCCTGCAGCTTCTCGCGGTCAAAGTCGCTGGTAGCGGCCTCGATCTGGCTGCGGATCTGGGCAATGCGAGCTGCAATGGCGTCCTTGTCGCCTGCGCCGCCCACGATGGTGGTGTTCTCCTTGGTCACCTTCACCTGACGGGCATGACCCAGCATCTGGACGGTAGCGTCCTTCAGCTCATAGCCCAGATCAGAGGAGATCACGGTGCCGCCGGTCAGGGTAGCGATATCCTGCAGCATCTCCTTGCGGCGGTCGCCGAAGCCGGGAGCCTTGACAGCCACGACGTTCAGGGTGCCGCGCAGACGGTTGACGATCAGGGTGGACAGAGCCTCACCCTCGATATCCTCAGCCACGATCAGCAGCTTCATGCCGTTCTGCATCACCTGCTCCAGCAGGGGCACCAGATCCTGAATGACGCTGATCTTCTTATCGGTGATCAGGACAGCAGCGTTGTCCAGATCGGCCACCATCTTATCGGTATCGGTGACCATATAGGGGGTCAGGTAGCCGCGGTCGAATTGCATACCTTCCACGATCTCGTTGTAGGTCTCGGCGGTGGTCTTGTTCTCCTCGATGGTGATAACGCCGTCAGAGGTGACCTTCTCCATAGCCTCGGCAATCAGACGGCCAATCTCGGGGTCGCCGGCAGAGATGGTGCCGACGCGGGCGATATCGTTGCTGTCCTTCACCTTCTGGCTGTGAGCCTTGATGGTCTCCACAGCGGTGGTAACAGCCTTGCTCATGCCGCGGCGGATATCCATGGGATTTGCACCGGCGGTAACATTCTTCATGCCCTCGTTGACCATGGCCTGTGCCAGCACGGTAGCGGTGGTGGTGCCATCGCCTGCGGCATCGTTGGTCTTGGTTGCGACTTCACGCACCAGCTGTGCGCCCATGTTCTCGAACTCGTCCTTCAGCTCGATCTCCTTCGCAATAGTCACGCCATCGTTGGTGATGACCGGTGCGCCGAACTTTTTGCCCAGCACCACGTTGCGGCCCTTGGGGCCGAGGGTGATCTTAACGGTGTTAGCCAGGGTATCAATACCGGCACACAGTGCCTTGCGGGCGTCCTCGCCCTGCTTGATCTGCTTTGCCATAATACATCGCTCCTTTATAATACAAGCTCAATTGAAAAGGGAAAATTCAGTTTCAGTCTTCCACAACAGCCAGAATATCGCTCTGGCGCACGATGGTGCACTCTTCGCCGTCCACCTTGACTTCGGTGCCGGAGTACTTGCTGGTGAGGACCTTGTCGCCGACCTTGACGGTCATCTTGACTTCCTTGCCGTCCACGACACCGCCGGGGCCAACTGCGATGACCTGTGCCACCTGCGGCTTCTCTTTGGCGCTGCCGGTCAGGATCAGGCCGCCCTTGGTGGTCTCCTCAACCTCAACAGTCTTAATGACAACACGGTCTGCAAGAGGAATGATCTTCATAATTCTTGCCCTCCAATTATATTAAATTTATTTGAAACTTTGTTGCGTCCTGCAGAGCCTCGTGTGTGCTCCGCAGTGGTTTAGCACTCCTTTTCTCTGAGTGCTAAGTGTATTGTACTCATCTTGCTCTGAAAAATCAAGGGGTTTTGCAATTTTTCTTTGTTAAGAATTTATGACGCCCAAAAATCGCACTCTGCCACGCCAAAAAAGCAGTGCGTTCTTGACAGGACATGCCGCCTTTTTTATACTTATAACGCATTACAAAAACACAGTTGACGCGCTTTGCGGCAGAACGGAGGATACTGTGACAGACAAAAAGCTGATCTCATCTTTACAGGGGCTGCGGGCAGTCGCATTTCTGAGCGTGGTGCTCTCCCATTGCGGGGCACCGTGGCTGGGGCCGTGGGCGATCACGGTATTCGTGGCGCTGTCCGGTTTTCTGATGACCTGCAACTATTACGACCGTCCCCGCACAGCACCGGGACTGCGGTCTGCCATAGCTTTCTCCCTTAAAAAAATACGAAAGCTGTACCCGCTGCACCTTATAATGATGGCTGCCGCGTTGTTATTTGTGCTGAAGGGGCTTCTGGCGCAGCCCTCTGCCCGCGGGGTGCTCTCCTGTGCGGCGCAGCTTGTTGTAAGCATTTTTCTGCTGCAAACATGGATCCCGTCCAGCCGTTTCTGGTTCTGCCTGAACGGAGTGGCGTGGTATCTTTCGGTACAGGCTTTTCTGTATGCCATCTTCCCCCCGCTTCTCGTCGTGCTGAAAAAGGCGGATGCCCGCAGGCTGCGCTGCATTGCCGCCGTGATCTTCTGCGTGCAGTGTCTTTTCTCCCTTGCGGTCTGGAAAGCCGGGCTCAGCGGAAAGGCGGCCTTTTACCTGACCTATCTGTGCCCGCTGTTCCGGGCTGGAGATTTTACCATCAGCTGCTGTATGGGCTGCCTTTACCACAGCCGCAAACAGGAGCGTTCTCTGCCGGGCGGTGCTTTCTCCCTGCTGGAGCTTGCTGCTGTGCTGCTTGCGGGCGGCTGCCTGTTTATCGCCGCCAAGCAGGTGGGAATTCTGGGTGCGGTGGCCTTCCGGTACAATGTGCTGTTTACCCCCTCTGCGGTGTTGCTTGTCTGGCTGCTTGCCGTGGGCAAGGGGGTCATTTCCCGGCTGCTTTCCACAAAGCCATTTTTGTGGCTGGCCGGGCTGTCCCCTTACGGTTTTCTGATTCATCAGGTGCTGATCCGGTATATGGAATGGACAGCGGACAAGCTTAACCTCACAGTACATCCTGTGGTCTGGACCCTGACCGTATATCTGCTCACGCTCTGCCTGAGCAGCTTTTACAAGGCACTGGAGCACCGGGTACGGCAGCGCCTTGCAAAACAATAAGCAAAACACAAGGCCGCTGCACAGAACAATGTGCAGCGGCCTTGTTTGGGTCTGATGGTTTATTATTTACTTCACAGCCGCTTTTTTGGCGGTAAAGCGCTGGTAGGCGGGCAGCGGCAGCAGCACGCGGCCTGCCAGCGGCTGCACCTGTACCGACACCTGCTTGCAGGGGGCACACTCACCGTCCACGGTGGCAATGATCGGTCCGCGGCCATCTGCTGCCCGCAGGCTGACCGATTTTGCGCGGCGATAGATAAAGTAAGGCTTTGCAGCCTCGGTCAGCTGGCCGTTTTGAAAGTGCTGGCCGTTTTTGTACAGCATCAGCAGCTTTGCAATGACCCGGCGGCTGACCTTGCGCACGATGAACACATCCAGCCAGCCGTCATCCGGCTGTGCCTCCGGCCCGGCCATAAAACCGCCGCCATAGGCGCGGCCGTTGCACACTGCACACATCAGACAGTCCACGGTCAGCACCTCGCCGTCAATGACGTACTCCACCCTGCGGCCAATATGCCCGCACAGCTGCTGAACTATGGACAGCGCATAGGCCGCCTCGCCGCCGCACAGCGGGATGCGCCGGAACTTGGGGATGCCGTAGGCCACCTGTGCGTCCAGACCGGCGGCACAGATGGTAGCAGAAAGCCCCAGACTGGTGCGCATCAAGTCGATGGGCACTGCCCCACCGGCCAGCTGAGCGTCCAGATCCAGAAACTCCTCCTTTGTACCGTAGGTGCGTAGAAAGTCGTTGCCACTGCCATAAGGCAGGCAGCCCACGGCGGTCTTATCAAAGCCGTGGGCACCGGTGAGCGCCTCGTTGAAGGTGCCGTCACCACCGGCGGTAAAAATGTGAAGCTCCACCCCGGCCTTCTGGGCGGCAGCGGCGGCTGCGCGGGACAGTTCCCGGGCGTGGCCTGCGTGGGTGGTGATGCGGATGGTGTAGTCCTCCGGGGCAAGCCCGGCACCGGCAGCAGCTGCCGCGATCTGCTGCGGCAGGGTGCGGGTACAGTCGGCCTTTCCGGCTGCGGGGTTCAGAAGAAACAGCGTGTGCATCGGGGTCCTCCCTGTTGTAACTCTATTTCCTCTATAATAGTCGAAAACCGCACCGGTTGCAAGCAAAAAACGGTATTTTGCTGTTTTATTACAGGGTAACCGTTTCGTCCTCCCGCAAAACGATGCTGCCATCGGCGGCGCAGTCTGCTGTCCAGTGCTGCCCCACGCAGGCCGTCCCGGCGGCAATGCGGTTCGCAAGTGCCTGCTCCACCGCCCTGTCCACCTGACGGCGCAGTTCCCGCGCACCGTAGGCCGATTGCGCCCGGGCAGCCAGTGCCGCCCCCACCTGCGGGGTGTGGCGCAGCCGGTAGCCGCTGCGGGCGGCGCGCTGCTCCAGCTGACAGAGCATTTTTTCTGCAATGGCGCAGAGGTTTTCCTCTGCCAGCGGGCGGAACACGATCACCTCGTCCAGCCGCCCCAGCAGTTCCGGCCGGAACCACTTTTTGGCCTCCTCCACGGCCTGCGCGGACTGCTTTTCAAACACCGCTTCTGCCCCGGCAGCAAAGCCCAGCGGCGCGTTCTGCCCCGCCAGAAACCGTGCACCCAAGTTTGAAGTAAGCAGCACGATGGTGTTGCGGAAATCTGCCTTGCGCCCCATGGCATCGGTCAGCTGACCGTCCTCCAAGATCTGCAACAGGATATTCTGGATGTCCGGGTGCGCCTTTTCGATCTCGTCAAACAGCACCACGCTGTACGGGCGGCGGCGCACAGCCTCGGTCAGCTGCCCGCCCTCGTCATGGCCGAGGTAGCCCGGCGGCGCACCCAGCAGCCGGGCGGCGGTGTGCTGCTCCTGATACTCCGACATATCGAACTTGAGCAGCGCCTTCTCGCTGCCGAACCAGCTGACCGCAAGCGCTCGTGCCAGTGCGGTCTTGCCCACGCCGGTAGGCCCTAAAAACAGCATGGCACCGATGGGACGCCCCGGCTCGCCCAGACCGGTGCGGCTGCGCCGGATGGCTCCCGCCACGGCAGCCACCGCACGCTGCTGACCGACGATCTCGGCATTCAGGCGGCTTTCCAGCTTGTCCAGACGCTCCCGCTCCTGCTCGCCCACCCGCTGGGCGGGCACGCCGCTGGCCGCTGCCACCACCCGGGCAATATTCTCCGGGGTGAGCACCGGCTGGGTGCGCTGCTCCTTTTCGGCAAGGATACGCGCCGCCGCACAGGCTTCGTCCACAAGGTCGATGGCCTTATCCGGCAGACAGCGGCCGGGCAGGTACCGCACCGAAAGCTCCACTGCCGCCTGCAAGGTCTGGGGCGGCAGGCGCACGTTATGGTATCGCTCGTAGCGGGGCGCAAGGCCGTTGAGGATCTCCACCGCCTGTGCGGGGGTAGGCTCCTCCACCTGCACCCGGCCAAAGCGGCGTTCCAGTGCGGCGTCCTTCTGGATGTGGGTGCGGAACTCCTGATTGGTGGTGGCGCCGATGAGCTGCAATTCGCCCCGGGCAAGCACTGGTTTCAGGATGCTGGCGGCGTCGATGGCGCCCTCGGCGGCACCAGCCCCCACGATGGTGTGGAACTCGTCGATGAACAGGATGGCGGTGCCGTCCCGTACCAGTTCCTCCAGCAGGTTTTTCAGCCGCTCCTCAAAATCGCCCCGGTACTTGGTGCCCGCCACCAAGCTGGCCATATCCAGCGCCAGCAGCCGCCGCCCTTGCAGCGCTCTGGGCACCTGCCCGGCGGCAATGCGCAGCGCCAGACCTTCGGCCAGCGCCGTTTTACCCACGCCCGGCTCGCCGATCAGACAGGGGTCGTTTTTCTGGCGGCGGCACAAGATCTCCACCATGCGATCCAGTTCTGCTTCCCGGCAGAACACCGGGTCCAGCTCCCCTTCGGCGGCGCGGCGGGTCAGGTCGCGGCAATATTTATCGCTGGCGCGGCTGCCCCGGGGGATGCTGGCCGACACCCGGGGCTGGGCGGGCAGCACAAACTGTCCGCTCAGCTGGCGGCACTCCCGCACTGCCTCGGTGAGCGAAAGCCCCATCTCCGCCAGCAGCAGCCCGGCGGCGCAGCCGTCATCTTCCAGCATGGCACAGAGCAGATGTTCCGGCTCTGCCCGGCTGACGTGGGCGTTCTGCGCCCCAATGAGCGCATAGTCCATGGTGCGGCGCAGGTCCGGTGCCATGGCCTGCCGGTCCAGCCGCTGTGCCGGGCCGCTGCGCTGCTGCGCCAGCTGGCGGCGCACCTCCGGCTCGGTGATGTTTTTCCGGGTGAGAAACTGCGCCGCAGTGCCCTGCTGCCGCAGCATTGCCAGCAAAAGATGGCTGGTATCCGCCTGTTCACAGCCCAGATCTCCCGCCAGCTGCACCGCCTGCTGCAACAGCCGCGCCGCCGGGCGCGAAAAGCCCCGGTAACCGCCCATGCCCAGATTTTTCCAAATGCCCATGTGTCTGCTCCTTGCTGCATATAAAATCGTCTGCACTGGAAGTATAGCCCCAAAGGCGTAGAAAAAATCAGTTATTTGTGTCGGGCGGCAGAAAAGTAAAAACCGATCCGCAGCGGTTGCCGGGGCGCGGGTGCGTCCGGCTGCTGCGGATCGGTTTTTGAGATTTTATCTTGCGGGGAACGTTTTCAGAACGAGCCGCCTCCGCCGCCGTGGGTGGAGCCGCTGGAGGAGGTGTGAGTGGAGCTGCCGCCGGAACTGCCGGAGTCAGTCTCCTTCGGCCGCTCGGTGCGGTGGACCTCACGGTACAGATACAGATCCCGCTGGTTGGTCAGCTTCATGCTGCCCTGCCGCACATAGTCGGTTGCGTCCCGCTGCGGTGCCACGCTCTTGAGCCGGCTCTTCATCACGCCGGTCACGATCAGTGCCGTGATCAGGCCAATGACCAGCGCCACGCCTAGATACACGATCGAGAACGGCTCCTTGGGCATGTTGTCCACATCGTAGGGGTGGCCTTCGCGGGCGGCGGTAACATACGCATCCGTCCACTGGATAAAGGTGCGGAAGGCGGCAGCGTAATCACCGTCTGCCATATCGGGGGTCATCTGCTCGCCAAGGTACTGGATGCCGGCATCCGTAAAGGCGGTAATGCCGTAGCCGCAGGTGGAGATATGCCATTTGCGGTCGCCTATGCTCACCACCAGCAGCACGCCGTCCCGGTTTTCGCCGTAGCCGAACTGGCAGTAATCGTACAGGTCATCGGCGTATTCTTCCATGCTGGTGTAGCCCTCGCTTTCCAGCGAGTCGATGGTGGCAACGACCACATCAAAGCTCTGACGGACGCTCAGTTCCTCCAGTGAAGCTTCCAGCTCGCTGTCCTCGTCCTCGGTCAGGACTTCTGCGCTGTCGTTCATGCGATAATACAGGTCGGCAAAGCCGTCTGCGGCAAAGGCCGGTGCGGCCAGCGCCAGCAAAATCACCAGTGCGGCCAACGCAGCACAGAGGGAGCGCAGTCGGGTAGCAGTGTTTTTCATCTTCCGTCCCTCCTTTACAGAATCCCGGCCAGCCACAGCAGCCACATCACCGCATAGGATGCGGCACCAACGGCTGCTGTAAGTCCCAGCGTCCACTTGCGGGCGGCGGCCTTATCCACCGGCAGGTTGCCCACAAACTTGCCGGTCTGGCCGTTCATGGCAAAAATGTAGTTGTTGCCCTGCCAGCTGGTGCTCAGCACCCACACCGGGAACAGGGCATACTTTGCCTTGCCGCCGTGCAGCTGAATGCTGCTGTTCTCCATTTTCACGGAGTCGTAGCCGGTAACGGTCTGGGTAAAGGCGTCCTCAGTGGACTGACGGATACGCTCGTTGGCGCGCTGGATGCTCTTTTGGGCGTCCACATCGTACTTATCGGCCACATAGCCCGCCAGATACGCGGTCTTGAAGGGCACGGCATCCTGCATGGCAAAGGGCTCGATGGATTCCATCAGGTCGTCCTCCATCTTGGAGGAGCCGTCCACCGGAACTGCATCAAAGCCCAGCACGCCGTCCCGGCGCACGGAGTAGTAGCTGGTCTCGGTATAATCGTAGTCGTCATCCGACCAAAAGCGGGTGCGGGTGGCGGTAAAGCGCAGCTGGGCGTCGGCATCGCTGTCGTACAGCCAGAAGGGCACATACACGCCCTTGATCTCGTCAATATGGTTCTGGCTGCGGAACACCTTGGGCAGCAGGGTCTTGCCCTTGAGGTGCTCCTGCAATTTTGCCTTGGCAGCCTTTTTATCCAGCTTGAAGGGGATGATGAGGTCCGGGCGCAGATCTCCGGCAAACTGTCCGGTCAGAACGATGGGGTTGCCGCAGAAGGGGCAGGCCGAGGCGGCCATGGTGTCGTCGCCCACGATCTCGCCGCCGCAGCTCTTGCAGACATAAGTATGCAGACCGGCGGTCTCGCCCTCTGCCCAGCTGCCGCCGGGGGTGGCCCAGTTCATCTCGCTGGGCTTTTGGTCTTTCAGGTCCTCATCGTAGCCCTTCAGTGCGTCCACCTCAAACTCGGTGTCACAGTAGGGGCATTTCATCTTCTGGGTGGTGCTGTCGAACCGGATCGCACCATCGCAGCAGGGGCACTTATATTCCAGCATTCCTGCCATAGCGTTTTCTCCTATTATAATCTGCGGGGCAGGGGCTTATTGACTTTCCTTCCCTGCCCCGCAGTGTGTTCAGTTATTGTGCAGCGGGCTGTGCGCCGGGCTTAGCTGCGGTCGTTGTCGTCAAAGGGGTCGCCGCACTCCGGGCAGAACTTGGGCGGATGTGCGGGATCGGCTGGCTCCCAGCCGCACTTGTCGCACTTATACTTGGGGGTACCGGTGGGCTTGGGTTTACCGCACTCGGAGCAGAACTTGCCCTTGTTCACCGCACCGCAGCTGCAAGTCCAGCCCTCTGCTGCCGCCGGGCGGGGCTTGCCGCACTCCGGGCAGAACTTGCCGGTGACGGTGGCACCGCAGCTGCACTTCCAGCTGTCTGCAGGCTTCGGCTCCGGCTTTTTGCTGCCGCATTCCGGGCAGAACTTGCCGGTAACGGTAGCGCCGCAGCTGCACTTCCAGCTGTCGGCGGCAGAAGGCTGCTGCTGGGGTGCTGCGGGCTGCTGACCCATGGCGAACAGGTTCTGGGCGTTCATGCCGTTTGCACCGGCTGCCATGCCCATGCCCATAAAGCCGGTCATGGCACCGGCAGTGTTCCCTGCGGCGGTCTTCATGGCGTCGATCTGACCACCCACCAGACGGGCGGCAGCGGTGGTAGGGTCGGTGGTCATGGCGTTTTCTTCCCACTCGGTGATCTTCCTCTGCTGCTCCTCCGGGATGGACAGGGAGTTGATGTTGAAGGAGAACACCTCGATGCCGCGCTTTTTGCGCCAGACGCTGGACAGCTGCTCGTTGAGGGCCTCGGAGATCTCCAGCGTGTGGGCGGGGATCTCATAATACTGCACCTTGTTGGCGGAAAGGGTGGCCAGCGCAGGCTGCAGAGCGTTCATCAGCTCACTCTTCAGGCGGGGAGCCAGCTCCGAGGCATCGTACTGGGTGGAGACGTTGCTGCACACGTTGGTGTAGAACAGCAGTGGGTCGCAGATGCGGTAAGTAAAGCTGCCGTTGCAGCGGATATTCACCGAGAGCTTGTAGCCCCGCTCCTCGCTGACCACTACGCGGAACGGGATGGGGGTGGCGGTGCCGTACAGGATCTCGCCCAGCTCCTTGGTGTTGATGTAGTACACCCGCTGATCCTTGCCGGTGTCGCCGCCGTAGGTAAAGCGCTTGGCTACGGTCTGGAAGGTGGCTGCCAGACTGTCGCCGAAGTTGCCGGTGAACACGCTGGGCTCGGTGGAAGAGTCGAAGGTAAACTCGCCCGGCTCGGCGCACACCTCTACCACCTTGCCCTGCTCCACAATGAGCATACACTGACCATCGGCCACAGCAATGCCGCTGCCGTTGGTGATGATGTTATCATCGCCGTGGTTGAAGCTGCGGCGGGAGGTGCGCTTTTGGCCCTTGACCATCAGCACGTCCTTATCCAGAGAATCGCAATAGAAAAATTCCTTCCACTGGTCTGCAAGAGTTCCGCCCAGTGCGCCCATACCTGCTTTGATCAAACCCATAGTAATTTCCTCCTGTACATTTTATTGTTTTGCTTTCTTCTTTTTTATCATGCAGAACGATTTCATTCGCGAAAAGCTTCTGCCTGCTCAGGGGTAAGGGTCAGATAATTGATATTATAATCATACTGCAATGCGGCGCTGAACGCAAGGCATTTCTAACCGTTGCCATCCGCCTTTCCAACTTCTTTCACAAAAAGAACACCGGAGCGTCCATAGAGACTCCGGTGTTCCGAAATAATATTTTTATGCTTGTCCCGTACCCAAAAAGGCTTAGAAACGCCGCCATGTATCCGGCATAAACAGCACCAGCATGGGGAAGATCTCCAAACGGCCGGCCAGCATATCGAAGATGAGCACCAGCTTTGCGGGGTCTGCAAAGCAGCCGAAGTTCTGCATGGGGCCTGCCATTTCCAAGCCCGGGCCGATGTTGTTCAGGGTAGCAGCCACGGCGGTAAAGTTCGTCACCATATCAAAGCCGTTCAGGCTGATGAGGAAGAAGGAAGCCGCAAAGATAAAGATATACGCCGCAATGAACACGTTGGTGGTGCGGATGGTTTCGTGGTTCAGCAGCTTGCCGTCCATGCGGGCGGGCGCTACCACCTGCGGGTGCAGGGCGGTCTTGAGCTCCTTGGCCAGGGTCTTACCCAGAATGAGGAAACGGCTCACCTTGATGCCGCCGCCGGTACTGCCGGCGCAGGCGCCAATGAACATGAGCATGACCAGAATCTCTTTAGAGAGGGTCGGCCACAGGTCAAAATCGCAGCTGGAAAAGCCGGTGGTGGTGATGATGGAGCCCACCTGAAAAGCGGCCTGCCGCAGCGCCTCACCAAAGCTGTTGTACATACTATAAATATTGGCAGTGATGATACCCACTGCCACGACAATGACCACAAAGTAGCCCCGCACCTCCTCGCTGGCAGCAGCGCGGCGGAACTTGCGCATGAGCAGCAGGAAGTAAGCGTTGAAGTTGACGCCGAACAGGATCATGAAGATGGTCACGACCCACTGGATGTAGGGCGAAAAGCTGGCAAAGCTGTCGTTACGGAAGCCGAAGCCACCGGTGCCCGCCGTACCAAAGGCAGTGAGCATGGCTTCGAACAGGGGCATTCTGCCAACAAGCAGGAACACCAGTTCCAGCACGGTGAGGGCAAAGTAGATGCCGTACAGGATCTTAGCGGTGGACTGCACTTTTGGGACCAGCTTATCCACCTGCGGGCCGGGGCTTTCCGCCTTCATCAGGTTGACATGGGAGCCGCCGGTCAGCGGCAGCAGCGAGAGCAGAAACACCAGAACGCCCATACCGCCGATCCAGTGGGTAAAGCTGCGCCAGAACAGAATACCGTTGGGCAGTCCCTCTACGGCGGGCAGAATGCTGGCACCGGTGGTGGTAAAGCCGGAGACCGTCTCAAACAGGGCATCCACGGGGTTCGGGATGCAGCCGGTGAGCACAAAGGGCACTGCACCCATCACCGAGATGAACACCCAGCACAGCGAGGTAGCCGCAAAGCCTTCGCGCATATAGAACACCTTACTACGGGGTTTGATGGTGTGCAGGGCGTAGCCGATGCCGGCGCTGACCGCAGCTGTAAGCAGAAACACGCCCAGCACCATCCACTCGCCATACACTAAGCTGGCGGCGGCTGGCAGCAGCAGCAACGCGCCCTCGATCATCAGCACATAGCCCAGCAGACGGAAAACGATCGCATAATTCATAGTCCGCCTCCGTCAGTGCTCCACAATATCGCGCAGATCGTGCAGACCATGCTCCAGCGTGACCACGATGACGTTGTCGCCCACCTGGATCTGGTCGCCGCCGCGGGGGATCAAAATCTTGCTGCCGCGGGTAATGCAGCACAGCAGCAGGTTCTTTTTCAGGTGCAGCTGGCTCAGGGGCACACCGGTAGCGTCGCTCTCCTCGTGCACCGTAAATTCCAGTGCCTCCACGCGGTCGTCCAGTATGCGGTACAGAGTCTTGATGTTGTTGCCCGCCTCGTTTTGCAGGGCGCGGACGTATTGCACGATGTAGTCACAGGTCATGTACTTAGGGTAGACCACGCTGCCCAGATCCAGCCCGGCCAGAATATCGTCAAATTCCAGACGGTTGACCTTGGTCACCAGCTTGCCGTGAGAGTGCTTTTTGGCAAACAGGGTCAGCAGCACGTTCTCCTCGTCGATGTTGGTTAGTGCCACGAAAGCTTCGGTGGATTCCAGACCCTCGGAAAGCAAAAACTCGCGGTTGGAGCCGTCCTCGTTCAGGATCTGTGCGCCGGGCAGCTGCTCGGCCAGTTCTACGCAGCGGGCAGCGTCCCGCTCCACAATGCGCACCCGCACGTGGTTTTCCAGCAGTTCCTGACTGAGGTAGTAAGCAATAGCACCGCCGCCCACGATGAGGGCGTTGCGCACCGGCTGCACCGGCAGATGCAGCTGCTGGAAGAAGGCATGGGCCTTTTCCTGCGTAGCAAGGAAAGTGACCTGATCGCCCTTTTGCAGCACAAAGTTACCGTTGGGGATGATGACCCCGCCCTCACGCTCCACCGCGCACACCAGAATATCGCTCTTGAGCCGGGTGGGGATCTCGCGGATGGCTACGCCGTCCAGTGCATCGGGCAGCGCAAACTTGATCAGCCGCACACGGCCGTCCGCAAAGGTATCGATCTTGCTGGCACCGGGGAAACGCAGCAGATGAGAGATCTCCTTTGCCGCTGCCATTTCCGGGTTGATGATGGCGGAAATGCCGATCTGCTTTTTGATAAAGTCCAACTCGTGGCTGTAGGACGGGTTGCGCACGCGGGCAATGCCGTGGCAGTGGCCCGCCTTTTTGGCGAACATGCAGCAAAGCAGGTTCAGTTCGTCCGAGCCGGTGACCGCAATGAACACGTCCGCATCCTCAATGCCGGCCTCGGACAGGGTGGTGATGGACGAGCCATTGCCCACGATGCCCAGCACGTCGTAGCTTTCGGTCAGGTGCTCCACGCGCGCTTTGTTGGTGTCCACCACAGTCACGTTGTGGCCTTCCTCGCTGAGCTGGCGTGCCAGAGCCGTACCGACCTTGCCGCCGCCCACCAGAATGATCTTCATAACAAGTCCTTTCTCCTTTGGCAGCCCCTTTTCCCGGGGCATACAAGTACAGTGTAGTATACCATATCCTGCCGCAAAGTTCTACTGTTTGCCCCGCAAATACAGCGAATTGCCTAAAAAGTGACAGCTCCTTTGTGCAAAAGGCCAATTTGCAGCGTGAAAACGCAAAAAGGGGCTGCCGCACAGCTTTGTGCAGCAGTCCCTTGGGGCAAAACGATTTAGAATACCCACCGCGTACGCTTTGGGCATCCTCAACGGAAAAATTATTGTTATAAGAGCAATGCCGGGTCGCCTGCGGGCTGCCCGGCATTGCATTTTCACGGAAAAACAGGGTTTCCCCCCTGCTGTCCGGTCTCAGTACCGCTCTACGCCGTCCTTGGTGACAAGGGCGTACACCAGCGGGGCTTCCTCCGGCTTTTCAGCGCCGTACACAAGGCCGCTGCGGTACTCGGCTGCGGCAGCTTCAAACTTGTCCGCAGCGCCGTAGAAGGTAGCAAGGCTTTCGCCCTTATGGACGTAGTCACCGCGCTTTTTGTGCAGGGTGATACCGGCGGCAAAGTCCAGCGGGTCGCCCTTTTTCTGGCGGCCTGCGCCCAGCAGCACACTGGCCGAGCCGATCTTTTCCGCATCGTTGGCCACAATGTAGCCGTCCTGCTCGGCCAGCAGTTCGTAGCTGGCAGCGGGCTGTGCAAACAGGCTGTAATCATCCAGCACCCGGATGTCGCCGCCCTGCGCGGCAAACATTTCCTTGCACTTTTCAAAGGCAGAGCCGTCCGCAATGACAGCCTCGGCCATAGCGCGGCAGTGGGCGGCATCGCCCTTGCCTGCCAGTACCAGCATGTTGGCCGCCAATTGCAGGCACACCTCGGTCAGGTCTGCCGGGCCGTGGCCTTTGAGCACGTCCATGCTCTCCATCACTTCCAGACTGTTGCCGATGTTATGCCCCAGCGGGGTGTCCATATCGGTGATCATGGCGGCTACCCGGCGGCCATGGTGGGTGCCGATGGCGACCATCAGCTGCGCCAGCTCAATGCTCTGGTCAACAGTTTTCATAAAAGCACCGGTGCCGGTGGTGACGTCCAGCAGGATGGCGTCCGAACCGGAGGCCAGCTTTTTGGACATGATGCTGGACGCAATCAGCGGGATGCAGCTGACGGTAGCGGTAACGTCCCGCAGGGCGTACATCTTTTTATCCGCCACGGCGATACCCTCGCTCTGGCCGATGACCGACAGACCGATCTGGTTCACCTGTGCAAAAAACTCCTCCTGCGAGAGTGTGGTCTTTGTGCCGGGCACGCTCTCCATCTTGTCGATGGTGCCGCCGGTGTGGCCTAAGCCCCGGCCGCTCATTTTGGCGATCTTCACCCCGCAGGCCGCCACGATGGGCGCAATGACCAGCGTGGTCTTGTCGCCCACACCGCCGGTGGAGTGCTTATCCACCTTGATGCCCGGAATGGGCGAAAGGTCTACCATCACGCCGCTGTGCGCCATTACATCGGTCAACTCGGCGGTCTCCTCGTTGGTCATGCCGCGCAGGTATACCGCCATCATCCATGCAGCCATCTGGTAATCGGCCACTTCCCCGCTGACAAAGCCGTTGACAATGGCCTCCAGCTCTTCCCGGGTGTGGGTGCCGCCATCGCGCTTTTTTGCGATCAGATCATAAATACGCATCGTTTCACGCTCCTGTTCTTCTTACTTCTGTGGCGTTTTATGCCCGGATCTCCTGCCATACGCTCTGGCCGTCCAGCGTGGAGGCGTCCACTTCCAGATATTCGCAGATGGTCTGGGCAATGGTACCAAAGCACAGCTTGGTGCCCAGATCCGTCCCCGCCTTCACGCCCTTGCCGCAGACCAGATACGGCACATACTCGCGGGTATGGTCGGTGGTCTTGGTGTAGGAGGGATCACAGCCGTGGTCGGCCGTGACCATCAGGATGTCGCCCTCCCGCATCCCGGGGATGAAGTCGGCAACGAACTTGTCGAACTCGGTGGCGGCGGCGGCGTAGCCTGCCACGTCGCGGCGGTGGCCGTAGAGCATATCAAAGTCCACCAGATTCACGAAGGCAAGGCCCTCAAAATCCCGGGTCTGCAAGGCCTTGGTAAAGGCGATGCCGTTGGTGTTGCCGGTGGTCTTGATCTTTTCGGTCACGCCCTCGCCGTCAAAGATATCGTAGATCTTGCCCACGGCGATCACGTCCTTACCGGCATCCTTCAGCAGATCCAGCATGGTGGCGCGGGGCGGCTTCAGGCTCAGGTCGTGGCGGTTGGTGGTGCGGTAAAAGGTGTCGGCGCTGTTGCCAAGGAAGGGGCGGGCGATCACACGTCCTACGCCGTATTTGCCTTTGAGCATTTTCCGGGCGATCTCGCAGTACCGGTACAGCTCGGGCACCGGCACCAGCTCCTCGTTGGCAGCGACCTGAAAAACACTGTCAGCGCTGGTGTAGACGATGAGGGCGTTTTCCCGCATGGCCTGTTCGCCGTAATCCTTCAGTACCTGCGTGCCGGAATAGGGCTTGTTGCACAGCACCTTGTGGCCGGTCTTTTGCTCATATTCCCGGATCAGTTCCTCCGGGAAGCCCTCGGGGAAGGTGGGCAGCGGCTCCGGGCTGACCACACCGGCGATCTCCCAGTGGCCGATGGTTGTATCCTTGCCCATGCTCTGCTCCTGCAGGCGGGCAAAGGCAGCCGCCGGGGCATCCGTCTTTTCCCCTGCGGTCACACCGTCAATGTTGAACAAGCCCAGCTTGCGCAGGTTGGGGCAATTGAAATTGGGGTGGTTCGCAATGGCACCCAGGGTGTTGGTGCCTGCATCGCCAAAGGCAGCGGCATCCGGCTCTGCGCCGATGCCAAAGCTGTCCAGCACGATCAGAAAAACGCGTTTTTCCATAATGGTCACTCCATTTCTCCGGGGCGCGCCCCGGAACAGTACTACTTTATTATTCTTATTATAAGCAAAAAGCCCCTCGGATGCAAGAGGCAGCGGCTTTGTGCGATCTTATCAGTTTTTACGTTTTGCAGCAGTTTTCCCCTGTCGGGCAGCAAGCGGAAAGCCGCGGCACATCGTTAAGTTTTCCACAATCTTTCTTTCAAACATAAACAGCTGCAAAAACTTGTATTCAAGCAAAAATTCCTCTTGCTCTCTTGCACCGGAAGGATTATAATAATAGGTGGTAGAGTTTTGGATTTTCCCGCTCTGCCACACAAATCGACCCGCTGTACCGGGAGTTTTCACTCCCATTGGTCATACACAGCAGCCTGCAGGGATGCTGTGCCGGATATAGGTAAGAGAGAGTTGACGGAGGTATATTGTATGAGAAAGACGAAAATTATTTGCACCCTTGGCCCTTCCACCGATAAGGAAGGCGTGCTGCGCGAGCTGATCGCCAACGGCATGAACGTGGCTCGTTTCAATTTTTCCCACGGTTCCCACGAGGAGCATCTGGGCCGTCTTGAAAAGCTGAAGGCTCTGCGCGAGGAGCTGGGTAAGCCCGTGGCTGCACTGCTGGACACCAAAGGTCCCGAGATCCGCCTGAAGGACTTCAAGAACGGCGTTGAGAATCTGGTTGCAGGCCAGACCTTTACCCTGACCACCCGCGATGTGGAGGGCACCAACGAGATCTGCTCCATCACCTACAAGGATCTGCCCATGGACGTGGAGCCGAACGGCACCATCATGCTGGATGACGGCCTGATCAAGCTGCAGATCCAGACCGTGAACGACACCGACATCGTCTGCACTGTACTGAACAGCGGCAAGATCAAGAACAAGAAGGGCGTCAACGTGCCCGGCGTGCACCTGTCCATGCCGTATATGAGCCAGCGCGATAAGGATGACATCATCTTCGGCATCCAGCAGGGCTACGATTTCATCGCCGCTTCCTTTGTGCGCACCGCACAGGACGTGTACGATATCCGCAACCTGCTGAACCAGTACGATTCCAACATCCGCATCATTGCAAAGATTGAGAACCGCGAGGGCGTGAACAACATCGACAGCATTTTGGCTGCTGCCGACGCCGTGATGGTGGCCCGTGGCGATCTGGGCGTGGAGATCGACTTCACCGAACTGCCCGGCATTCAGAAAACCATCATCGACCGCTCCTTCTCCTTCGGCAAGCCCATCGTCACCGCTACCCAGATGCTGGACAGCATGATCGTGAACCCCCGCCCCACCCGCGCCGAGATCTCGGACGTGGCAAACGCCATCTACGACGGCACCTCTGCCATTATGCTGTCCGGTGAGACCGCTGCCGGTGCCTACCCTGTGGAGGCGCTCAAGACCATGTCCGCCATCGCTGAGCGCACCGAGCAGGAGGGCTTCCATCTGCGCAGCCGCACGATGGATTCCAACCCCGGCAAGATCAGCGTCTCTGACGCTACCGCCCATGCCGCCTGCCTGACCGCACGGGATGTGAACGCCGCCGCCATCGTGACCGTGTCCGAGTCCGGCACCACCGCCCGCCTGCTGAGCAAGTACCGCCCGCAGCAGCCCATCATTGCCTGCGTCATGCGCGAGCAGGTGCAGCGTCAGCTGTCCCTGAGCTGGGGCATCACCCCGCTGATGATGTCTCTGGCACACAGCACCGATGAGCTGATCGAGATGTCCACCGCTCTGGCCAAGGAGAATGGCTACCTGCACAACGGCGAGCTGGCTGTTGTGACCGCAGGCGTGCCCGTGGGCGTTTCCGGCACCACCAACATGATCAAGATCCACATGGTGGGCAACTGTCTGGCTACCGGCGTAGGCGTCGGCCCCGAGAACAATGATGTTGCCAGCGGCAAGGCCTGCGTCTGCCGCACCATGGACGAGGTGCGCGCCAAGTTCAAGCCCGGCATGGTGCTGGTGGTTCCCTCCACCAGCAACGAGATGCTGAGCTTTGTGCGCGACGCTGCCGCTCTGGTGGTAGAGGAGCCCGGCCTGAACAGCCACGCCGCTATTGCTGGCAAGGCACTGCTGAAGCCCACCGTTGTGGGTGCCGCCGGTGCTACCAGCCACATCCGCGATGGTCTGATGGTGGCTGTGGACTGCGCACACGGCAGTGTGCAGCGCCTGCAGGGCTAAGACATAAAAGGAGAACCGTAGTATGGAACGTATCGCAAGCTTTTGCGTGGATCACACCCGGCTTGAGCGCGGGATGTATCTGAGCCGTCAGGACGGCGATGTGCTCACCTGGGACATCCGCATGAAAAAGCCCAATCAGGGCGATTACCTGACCACTGCTGCCGCCCACACGCTGGAGCACCTGTTTGCCACCTACGCGCGCAACAGCGCCGTGAAGGACGGGGTGATCTATGTTGGCCCCATGGGCTGCCGCACCGGTTTTTACCTGCTGACCCGGGGGCTGACCCCTGCGCAGGCATTGCAGCTGACGGTGGACGCCTACCGCTTTATGGCCGATTTTGAAGGCGCCGTGCCCGGTGCCAGCGAGGTGGAGTGCGGCAACTACCGCGATATGGATCTGCCTGCCGCCAAGGCCGAGGCCGCTGCCATGCTGCCTGTGCTGGAAGGCCTGACCGCAGAGGATCTGCACTACTGATCTGTCAATATAAAGAGAGCGCCGCACAAAATACCGTGCAGCGCTCTTTTTGTTACAAAATGATGCGAAAGTATTATTTATAATTTCAGGGCAGGGGAACGTCTGTGGACGTTCCCCTGCCCTGTTTTTACTAAAAGAAATCTCAAATCAGCCCCAAGGCTGCAAACTCCTTAGCAATGCCGTCCTCATACACCGAGGGAGCAATGCGGTCGCAGCGCTGCTTCAGGTTTGCAGAGCCGTTGGCCATGCAGACGCTGATGCCGACCACATCGGTCATTTGCAGGTCATTGTCGCTGTCGCCAAAGCCGATGCTGTCCTGCAGGGGCACGCCAAGATGATCGCAGACGGCCTTGATGCCGCGTCCCTTATCAAACCTACGGTTGATGAGTTCACCGTTCACATAGCCGCCGTCCAAACTGTCCAGCTTGCTCTCGCAGAACACGAATCTGTCCTCATACAGGCGCTTGGCCTCGTTCAAGTCCTCGCTGTGCTCCGCAATATACACGATCTTATACAGCGGTTCACCCTTGTAATCGGCCAGCGGGCTGATGGTCATGCCGTCCTCCATGGCCTTGCGCCAGCGGGCGGCTTCGCTGTTCAGGGGGCCTGCATCCCGGCGGGTGAAGCTCCAGCGCTCGATCATCTTCAGGCTGCCGTAGGTGGCATCCCGCGCTTCCAGCGTGCACTCTACACCGTGGCGCTCCATGGCGCTGCGCACGTCCTTTGCCAGCTGCGGCTCCATAGGCAGGTCTACCAGCACCTTGTCCCCGCAGAACACATAACCGCCTGCGCTGCACACCGCGCCGTCAAAACCATAGTCCAGCAGCGGCCGGGTCATGCGCAGGTTGCGCCCGGTGCACAGAAACAATTTATGGCCGTTGGCGTGCGCCTTGCGCAGCGCTTCCACCGTGCTTTGGGGGATCAGCATCTCGCCCGGGGGCAGCAGAGTGCCATCGATATCTAAAAAAATCAGTTTTTGTTTCATTTGTTCCTCTTTTTTACAGCGAGCCGCGCTCTACCAGCGTATAGCCCAGCGTGGTCTGGCGCACCGGCGCAGCGTCCGGCCCGGTATGCTCCAGGCTTTGCAGCAACATCCGGGCGGCCTCCTGCCCTACCTGCTTTTGGTAGAAGCGGATGGTGGTCAAGCCGGGCTGCACTACCTTGCTCGCCCAGTTATCTCCGATGCCTGCAAGGCCGACATCCTCCCCTACCCTGCGCCCGGCAGCGCGCAGCACCTGCAAAGCGCCAAAGGCCACGGTGTCGGTCACACAGATCACACCGTCCAGCTGCGGGCAGCGCGCCAACAGCTCCTCCATGCAGCGTTGTCCTTCTTCCATGGAAAAGGCAGCGCAGCAGACGCGGGGCAGACCATCTGCATTTAGTCCCACCTCCCGCAGCGCATCCTGCACACCTTGACGGCGGGCTGCGCCGGTGGCAGCGTCCTGCTCGCTGCCGCCGATGTACACGATATTTTTGCGGCCATGCTCCAGCATCTTCCGGGTCAGGTCGCGGGCGGCAGCGCGGTCGTCGTTATAAACGCAGGGCAGGTCTGCAAAACGCTGCCCCGTTACCACCACGGGCACACGGCAGTCCTTCAGCGCTTTGCACAGCTGCGGGCTGTTATCACAGCCCAGCAGAATGATCCCGGCCACATGGTTGCGCTGCAACGCCGCAAGATATTCCAGTTCCATCTGCCCGTCCAGCTCGGTGTCAGCCAGCAGCATCAGGTAACGGCTTGCGCCCAGCTCGGCTGCAATGCCGCTGGTGATCTGCCCCACCGACTGGGAGCTGATGCTGGGCACAATGACCCCCACCTGACGCACCTTGCCGGTGCGCAGGGTCTGGGCGGCAGTGTCCGGGCTGTAACCGGTCTGCTCCACTACGGCTTGTATCACGGCGCGCTTCTGCTCGCTGAGGGGGCCGCCGTTCAAATAGCGGCTGACCGCAGCGCTGGAAACGCCTGCCATCTTTGCAATATCACTGATGGTCATGGGGTTTTTCTCCGTTCCCTCTCCGGTGGTAATGTGTAAACGTTTTCATGCTTATTATAAATCCGTTTCATATTTCCCGCAAGAGGTGCAATGACCGTTTTTCTGTGGGGCTGCCCGCTGCTTTTTTGGTGATTTTACACAATCCAAACAATCTTGCTTTCTGATTTACCGCCAGAATTGCGAAAGCCGTAGCGCTTATACAAGTCCCATGCTGATGGCGCGTGCGATAAGTCCCAGCACCAGCGCTGCCAGAATAATGCCAAGTGCCACCCTGCTCTCGCCGCTGGTCTGCTGCTTTTTGCTGCGGGAGGCTGTGCCGCGGCTCTGCTTTGTACCGGTGTTACGGCTGCGGGCGGCAGTGTTTTTGGTGCTGCGGGTCTGCTGTGCACTGCGGGGCTTGCTGCGGGCAGCAGCTTTCCCCTGCTGTGTGTTCTGCGGGCTGCTCTGGCGCGTTTTAAGAGGTTTGCCTTCGCTGCACCGGTTCAGGTAGTCTTCTGCCTCGCGGTAATACTGCGCCAGCTCGTTCTCCTTAAAAGCGGTACCGGCGTAGCCCTCTTCCAGCGCCTCGATGGCTTCGTTGAACAGCAGCGCCGCCTGTGCGCCGTCTGCTGCAACTGCCGCGTGGGCAGCTTCGTTGCGGGCGGTGCGGATGGCGTTGCAGGCATGGCGGGCGGCAGAGGGGTGCGCCGTATTGCCCAGCAAGTCCAGCGGGCGGGCGGCATCGGTCTCCGGGTCCAGCAGCACCCGCATACACAGGGTAGTGTCCAGCTGCTGCCAGCTGGTCTTGCCGGTAAGATCCGGCATACGGTCATAATAATCCGGGCTTTCCTGCTTGCGGGCGGCAATATGCTCCAGCAGCGCGTCCAGACTGTGCGCCCCGGGCTTGCGCTCCCAATGCCAGCGCAGCAGGCGGCGGCTGATCTCATCGCAGGCGGTCTTGATCTCAAAAGCCACCTGTAAGGCTTGTTCCGGCATGGCATTTCCTTTCTGTGCAATGCACACAAAAGGCGGAGAAGGCACGCTGCCCCCTCCGCCGGGATGAATCTTATTTTACAGCACGAACTGGTAGTACACAAAGCCGCACAGTGCGATAGCTGCACACAGGATGGCCGTAATGGGCGGCACCCAGCGGATCAGCGCTTCTGCCACGCTGTCCCGGCTGTCCTCGCACTCCTCGTCATCGTCCTCCACAGGCGCGGGCTGACGCACCGGAGCCTGTGCCGGACGGTGGGCAGCGGCGGGCATCACGCGGGTGCCCTCATCTGCCGCAGTAACGTCGGAAATCGGTGCGCGGGCAGCGGCGTCCAGCACACGGGTAGGCTCCGAGATGGGCTGGATGGGGGCAGCCTTCGGCTGGTAAGCCGCTGCACCCATGACCCGGGTGGGCTCCTCTACGGGCGCTGCCGGGGCGGTAGGGGCTGCACCCACGATGCGGGTGGGCTCCTCCACCGCAGCGGACGCTGCGGGCGCCGCCGGGGCGCTGAGGGGCATTTCCATCTCGTCTGCCGGAGCGGCGGGCTGCAACAGGGTGTTCAGCGCGTTCTGCAGCAGAATGCGGTCGCAGCCGCACTCCGAGCAGTAAACGGTGTCCTCCTCGGTGGGGTGGAAGGCACCGCAGGCGCAGTACCAGCCGTTTTCAAACACCTGCGGCTGATACTTGAGCCCGGTGCGGTTCATGCGGGCTTCCAGCGTCTTTTGCAGCTCTGGAGCCAGACGGCGGGGTGCGGGCAGGCGCACACGCTTGATACCGTCCAGATGCACCACACGCTTGCCGTTGTACACATTGCACAGCGAAACATCCACGCTGGTGATGGCCTTTGCCGTGATGAACACGGCATCGTCCTGCCCGAACAGCTCGCCGGGCTTTACCTGAAGATCCCGATACTCGAACTTGTCCTCGCACAGAATCACGCCATCCACGCCCTTGCACTTGAAGTGGATCTCCAGTGCGGTCAGGGTCACGCGGGAAATATTCTTGAAGGTCAGGCAGACAGCGTGCTCGCCGCTGACGTCTCCCTTGAGCAGCTCCACGCAGACAAACTGCACCGGGCTGCCGGGGGTATAGTAGTTTGCGCGGGTCTGGGCGACCGGGTTAAAATTTTCCTCCACGATGTTCGCTCCTTTTCTTAAAAAAGCTTAGTCCTGCTGCTCCGGGGCGTCCGGCTGCAGCGCTTCCGGCTGGGCAGGCTCGGCCTGCTCTGCGGGTTCGGCGCGCTCAGCGGTCTGGGCAGGCTCTGCGGGCTGCACCGGGGCAGGCTGCACGGTCTGGTCGGGCTTTGCCTGCTCAGGCTTTGCGTCCTCGCAGGGAGGCAGGGTGCCACCGGCCATAATGGTGTTGAACTGCTCCTCGTTGAGCTTTTCGCGCTCCATCAGAGCCTTGGCCAGCGCATGGAGCTGGTCGATGTGCTCCGTCAGGGTGCGGCGGCAGGTCTCGTAAGCCTCATCGATGATATCACGGGTCTCGCTGTCGATCTCGGCAGCGGTGGTCTCGCTGTAACCCTTGCCCTGACCAAAGTCACGGCCAAGGAAGGTCTCCTCCTGCGAGGTGCCGTAGACCACGGGGCCCAGACGCTCGGAGAAGCCGTAGCGGGTGATCATCTGGCGCGCGATGTTGGTAGCCTGCTGCAGGTCGTTGGAGGCACCGGTGGAGATGTCCTCCAAAATCAGCTGCTCGGCCACGCGGCCGCCCAGACTGGACACGATGTCCTCAAACATTTCGCCCTTGGTCACATAGCTGCGGTCCTTCTCGGGCAGATACATGGTGTAGCCACCGGCCTGACCGCGCGGGATGATGGTGATCTCGTGCACGCGGGGATGATGCTTGCAGTAGAAGCCTGCCACTGCGTGACCGGCCTCGTGGTAGGCGGTGAGCTTTTTCTCCTCCGGGGTGACCACGCGGCTCTTCTTCTCGGGGCCAGCCATCACCTTCATGGATGCTTCCTCGATATCCTCCATGGTAATGGCCTTGCGGTTGCGGCGGGCTGCCAGCAGCGCGGCCTCATTGACAAGGTTCTCAAGGTCTGCACCGGCAAAACCGGCAGTGCGCTGGGCAATGACCTTCAGGGAGACGTCCGGTGCAAGGGGCTTGTTGCGGGTATGCACCTTCAAAATCTCCTCGCGGCCCTTGACATCCGGCAGGCCCACATAGACCTGACGGTCAAAGCGGCCGGGGCGCAGCAGCGCCTTATCCAGAATGTCGGCACGGTTGGTGGCGGCCATGACGATGATGCCATCGTTAGCTTCAAAGCCGTCCATCTCTACCAGCAGCTGGTTCAAAGTCTGTTCGCGCTCATCGTGACCGCCGCCCAGACCTGCGCCGCGCTGACGACCCACGGCATCGATCTCATCGATGAAAATGATGCAGGGCATGGTCTTTTTGGCCTTATCGAACAGGTCGCGCACACGGGAGGCGCCCACGCCGACATACATTTCCACAAAGTCAGAGCCGGAGATGGAGTAGAAGGGCACCCCGGCCTCGCCTGCACAGGCACGCGCCAGCAGGGTCTTACCGGTACCCGGAGGGCCCACCAGCAGCACACCATGCGGGATGCGGGCACCCAGCGTATTGAACTTATCCGGGCTCTTGAGGAACTCCACAACTTCCTTGAGTTCCTCCTTTTCCTCGTCCTCACCGGCCACATCGGCAAAGGTGGCAGTCTTTTTGTTCTCGTGCTCGTCCTTTACCTTGGCCTTGCCTACGTTCATGATGCCGCCGCCACCAGCACCGCCGCGCATCATGGAGAACAGCAAAAAGCCGGTGCAGCCCAGCATGGCCAGATAGAACAGGATCTCCATCCAGGGGATGGTCTCCTTGGCGGGCACATAGTCGTACACCATGGGCGCATCGGGGTTGGCTGCATCGTACTGGGCGATGTAGTCCGACACATGGTCCACGAACATCCGGGCGTAGGGCAGCTTGTAGCTGACCGTCTCGGTGCCGTCCTCGTTCTTCTTCACCCCGGTGGGGGCAGCGGAAGAGGAGGACAGCAGGCCGGAAAGCAGCCCGCCTGTGGACTGAGCAGTGCTCTGCTCGGCAGCGTTGGGCAGCTCCTGTGCGCCCTCCTTCAGGGTCATGGTGATCACGCCGGTATTCAGATCCAGCGAGAATTTGGTGACCTGATTGCTCTCAAAATAGTGTACCACCGTGGAATATGCCATAGAGGAGCCGCTGGCGCTGCCGCCGGTGCCGCCCAGCACCGACCACACCATCAGCACGGCTGCCAGCACAATGGCGATCACCAGCGGATTGAAACGGGGTTTCTTCGGTTGCAAAAAAATCAACTCCAGTTCTGGATTTTTATAATGGACACGTTACTTCGTGTAGATCTCGGGCTTCAGCACACCGACATAGGGCAGGTTGCGGTATTTTTCATCGTAGTCGAGGCCATAACCCACCACGAACTCGTCCGGCACCTGAAAACCCTCGTAATCCGGCTGGATATCGGCCTTGCGGCGGCTGGGCTTATCAAGGATCGTGCAGATCTTAACGGAGCTCGGGTTGCGCATCTTGAGCATGGGCACAAGGTTAGACAGGGTGACGCCGGTGTCCAGAATGTCCTCCACGATCAGCACATCCTTGCCGGACAGATCACCGTCCAGATCCTTGATGATCTTGACCAGACCGCTGGTCACGGTGTTGCTGCCGCCGTAGCTGGACACCACCATGAAGTCGATGCTGCAGGGGATGGTCACTGCCCGCATCAGGTCGGCCATAAAGACCACCGATCCCTTCAGGATGGACACCAGCACGAGGTTTTTGCCCTCGTAGTCCTTGCTGATGCGTGCACCCAGCTCCGCAACCTTGGCTTTCAGCTGTTCTTCCGAGACCAGAACGGTCTTGATGTCATCATTCATGCTCATGATGTTTCTCCTTTTTATCCCTTCAAGTTTCCTGTTCCATCTGCAGGATCTGCGTCGTGGTCTCATCCGGTGCAAGGCCCTCGGCAAAGCCGCTGCCGCACACCCAAAGCACCTCGCTGCCTGCTGCCAGCAGCGGCAGCGTGTCCCGCTGCTGCGCCGGGATGTCCGCTTCGTTCATCCATTTGCGCAGGCGGTTGTGCACCGCTCGCCCGGCGGGGCGGTAAACATCCCCCGGCTGGCGGGTGCGC
>OGHB01000285.1_pt1 | contig 34625 bp, 31 predicted proteins | sample 1571451 | NCBI WGS metagenome assembly OGHB01 (sample SAMEA2582071, study PRJEB24529) | metagenome | biome: Human gut stool | place: China | collected 2011
CAGACCGTTGGAGCTGCTTAATTCAATTTTTGTCTAACTTTTGGGGTTCATTTCACATGCAGCGAGGTGTTTTTATTTTTATGCTTCAGAACGAGCCGCCCGACGAGCCTCCGAAGCCGTCGGAATCGACGGACGAACCACCGGAGGCGTGGGACTCCTTCTGGGGCGGGTCATAGGTGCGCTCCCGGGTGGTGTGGGTGTAGTGGTCACGCTTGACCCGCAGGGTGAAGCCGGGCATATACTCGTCGGCCTCCGTCTTCTGCCGGGCCGTCTTCATCCGGTGGTAGAGGATGAGGCAGATGAATGCCGAAATGCCGAGAGGGAAGATCATGGCAATGAGCAGGTCTTCCAGGCCGATGTCGTTATCCACATCGATGGGCTCGCCATAGTCGGCATAGTAGTCCAGTGCATAGTCGCACATATCGATATAGGTATAGGCAGCATCCGCCCATTCCTCATCGGAGAGCTCCGGGACGATCTCGTCCTCCTGCTGCTCGATGCGGTAGTCGGTGAAAGCCGTGACGCCCTCGCCGTAGGTGATGGTGACGTACTTGCGGGAGCCGACCGCCAGCAGGAAGAGGATGCCGCTCTGCTCGTCGCCGTAGCCGAGGCCGTTGGCGATGTAATAATTTTTCGCGTAGTCGCGCTGGTCGGCATCGCCGATGTCGTCCACCACGAGGAAGTAGACATCCACGTCATGGCCGTCGGAGGCGCTTTCGGCCTGCTCCTCAAGGTCGGCCAGCGTGTCGGCGTCAAATACGCCGCACTCGTCCCGCACCAGCGGGGCCGCTGCCCCGGCCGGCAGAGTCAGGGCCATGCAGAGCAGGGCCGCAGCCAAAAGGGCAAACAGTTTTTTGCAGTATTTCATATTCCCGTCTCCCCCTCTCACAGCAGCATGATGAGAGCCGTCAGTATCATCAGCGGGATGCTGATGCCGGCAAACCATGCAGCTACCCTGCCCTTATCCACGGGCAGGTCACCGATGAGCTTGCCGGTCTGGCCGTTCATCGCAAAGAGGAAGTCCTGCTCCTTCCAGCGGGTGTGGAGCATCCAGACCGGCAGCAGGGCGTAGTGGGGTTCCAGCGTCCGCGGGTCGACCTGCTCCGAGAGAGTCTGGACGCCGGTGTAGCCGCCCAGCGTATCGTGGAGGGCCGCAGCGGTGCTGTTCTTCATCCGGGTCAGGACGCGGGCAGCACACTTCTTGTCGTCCTCGTCGTACCGGTCAGCCAGAAAGCCGGGCAGGTAGGCCGTGGAGAAGGGCTTGAGGTCGCTGTAATCGAAGGGCTCGATGGCGTCCATATGGGCGTCCGGCATCTTGCTGGAGCCGTCCACCGGCACCCGGACAAAGTCGGCGTCGCCCACGCGGGCCACGTCGAAGTGCCTGGTGGTGGTGACAATGTAGTCGCCCTCACGGTGGCTCTCGCTGATCTCGGCCTTGTAAGCGCCCCGGGCCTCCATCCGGCCATCGTAGAGCCAGAACGGCACATACACGCCCTGGATCTCCTCGATGTGGTTGGACTCTTTGAAGGCTTTGGGGAGGAAGGCTTTGCCCTTATAATACTTCTTCAGGTTCTCGATGGCGGTCTTTTTGTCCATCCGGAAGGGGATGATGTACTCCGGCTTGAGCTTGCCGGAAAGCTGTCCGCCCAGCACGGTGGGGTTACCGCAGTAGGGGCAGGTGGTGGCAGCTGTTTCGGGGCCGCAGACCAGCTCTGCACCGCAGGAAGTGCAGGTACGGCTGCTGAGATCTCCCGTCTCCATCTCCCCCCAGACAGGGCCGCTGGACGCTGCCTTTTCGGCGGCTTCGGCGGCCTTATCGGCCCGCGCCTGCTTCTCGCCGTAAAGAGCCTCGACCTGTGCTACATCGTAGGTGGAGCCGCAGTAATCACAGCAGAGCTTTCCGCTGGCGCTGTCGAACCGCAGCGGGCCGGTACAGGCCGGGCATTGGTAATTCGTGGTATTTTCTGCCATATCTCAGCTCCCCTTTCAGGCTCCGAAAGGTTTGCCGCATTCGGGGCAGAACTTGGGCGGGTTGGCCGGGTCGGCAGGGGTCCAGCCGCAGTTCGGACACTTGGCCGCCGGGCGGGGCTTACCGCATTCCGAGCAGAATTTGCCGGTATTGTGTGCGCCGCAGCTGCACACCCAGCCTGCTTCGGGGCGGGGCTTGCCGCAGGCGGTGCAGAACTTGCCGGTGTTGCCGGTCTGGCCGCAGGAGCAGCTCCAGCTGCCAGCCGCCGGGGCGGCTGCGGGGGCAGGAGCAGCGGCAGGCTGCTGTGCGCCCATCTGGTAGAGGGCCTGGGCGTTGATGCCGCCGGCAGCAGCGGCCTGATTCATGCCCATAAAAGCCATGGCCGGACCGGCGGAGGTATTGGAAGCCGCTGCCTGCATAGCCGAAGCCTGTGCGCCCACCATGTGGGCGGCGGCGCGGGTCGGGTCCATAAAGGCGGCGCTGCGCTGCAGCTCCTTGATCATCTGCTCGTCTTCTTCGCTGGCTTTGACGCCGGACACGCCGAGGGAGACGATCTCGATGCCGCGCAGCTTGCTCCACTTGCCGGACAGCTCCTGATTCAGAGCCTCGGCCAGCTCGGTGGTATGGCCGGGCAGAGCCGAGTAGCGGATGCCCATCTCGCTGATGCGGGCGAAGGCGGGCTGCAATGCGGTCATCATCTCGGTGCGCATCTGGCCTTCCAGCGCGTCACGGGTGTACTCGTTTTCCACATTTCCGCAGACATTGGTGTAAAACAGGATGGGGTTGACGATGCGGTAGCTGTACTCGCCGAAGCAGCGGATGCTGACGTCGATGTCGATGCCGGCACGCTGGTCCACGACGCGGAACGGCACGGGGCTGGGGGTGCCGTACTTGTTGCCCATCAGCTCCTTGGTGTTGATGTAATAGATGCGCTGGTCGGTGGCAGCCTGACCGCCGAAGCTGAACCGCTTGCCGATCTCAGCAAACACTTCGTCGATGTTCTTGGCCAGACCCTCGCTCAACAGAGAGGGCTGGGTGCCGGTGTTGTAGGTGTACTCGCCGGCCTCGGCGCAGAGGTCCACCACCTTGCCCTGCTCCACGATGAGGGCACACTGGCCCTCGGCCACCGCCACGATGGAACCGTCGGTGATGATGTTCTCGGTGCCGTGGCGGTTGGAAGAGCGCCCGGAGACTTTCTTCTGTCCCTTGACAGCCAGCACCTCCGCCGGGAGAGCACTGCAGTAAAAGTATTCTTTCCACTGGTCGCCCATCACGCCGGATGCTGCGCCCAATGCCGCTTTGACAAGACCCATAAGCCATATCTCCTTTATCTGCCCGTTTTTTGCAAATGCGGGCTTTTTTCAGTATACCACAAAACGCGCCGCGAAAAAAGAAAACCCTTGCATTTTATCCCCGATGGGTGTAAAATACTCCCGACAAACAAATACAGGGGAGCTTGTAGAAGCAGGCTGAGAGGGAGTTCTCGAACTTCGACCCTTAGAAATTGTTTTCGGACAGTTTCTGCACCTGATGCGGATAATGCCGCCGTAGGAAGTCATAACACTGTTTATGGATTTTTACAGGAGACACCGCTCGAGGCGTCTCCTGTTTTTTTGTTGCCGACTGAGGGGGAGCGCCCTGAGTCTGGGGTTTTGTATGCGATGGGAAGCCGTGTTCCGGCGTGAGAGGAGGCCAGTGAGCCTCGACCGCTTCTTCCGTTTCCGGCATCTCTGCGCGGGTGCCGGGTCTGTTCGTGTGCGGGAGCGGCGGTCTGCTCCTGCACTTATTTTTTATTGAAAAGGAGCACTCACTATGAAACACTATTCTGCCAAAAAGCTGGCCCTCGCCGGTATGTTCTGCGCTGTCGCTGTCGTGGGCAGCGTCTTCTCCTTCCCGGTCTTCGGCAGCAAATGCGCCCCTGTGCAGCACATGGTCAACATCCTCTGCGCTGTCCTGCTGGGGCCTTACTACGGCGTGGGCGTGGCTTTCGTCGCCTCCCTGCTGCGCAACCTGCTGGGTCTGGGCAGTCTGATGGCTTTCCCCGGCAGCATGTTCGGCGCACTGCTCTGCGGCATCGTCTTCCACAAGACCAATAAGCTGCTGCCCACCCTCGTGGGCGAGGTGTTCGGCACCTCCATCCTCGGCGGTCTGTGCGCCTACCCCGTTGCCATCCTGCTGATGGGCAAGAGCGCCGGTGACATCGCGTTCTACGCCTACATCGTCCCCTTCCTCGTCTCCACCGCCGGCGGTGCCATCATTGCAGGCGCACTGCTGGGCGCACTTTCCCGCGCAGGCGCACTCCGCGCCATGCAGGCCAGCCTGAGCTGATTCGAAGGAGAAGCCATGTTTCGGAACATCCTTGCCAACGTCCGGGCCAAAAGCCCGCTTGTCCATAACATCACCAACTACGTCACCGTCAACGACTGTGCCAACATCGTCCTCGCCTGCGGGGCGTCCCCCATCATGGCGGATGATGCCGCCGAGGTCGAGGACATCACCTCGCTGTGTGCCGGGCTGAACCTCAACATCGGCACGTTGAACAGCCGCACCATCCCCTCCATGCTGCTGGCGGGACACACTGCCAACCGGCTGGGCCGTCCTGTCGTGCTGGACCCCGTGGGCGCAGGCGCTTCCCATCTGCGCACCGAAACGGCACTGCGCCTCCTGCGGGAAGTGAAGTTCACAGTCATCCGGGGCAACATCTCCGAGATTCGGACGCTGGCGGCAGGCAGCGGCACCACAAAAGGCGTGGACGCCGACACCGCCGACAAGGTGACGGACGAGACGCTGGACAAGACCGTGGCATTCGCCAAAGCGTTTGCGGCCCGCACAGGGGCGGTCGTCGCCGTCACCGGTGCCATCGACATCGTGGCCGACGGAGAGCGGGCTTTCTGCATCCGCAACGGCCACCCCATGATGAGCGCCGTCACCGGCACCGGCTGTCAGCTTTCGGCCCTGACGGCGGCATTCTGTGCGGCCAACCCGGACAAGCCTCTGGAAGCCGCCGCTGCAGCGGTCTGCGCTATGGGCCTTGCGGGCGAAGCAGCTCACAGCCGCCTGTCCAGGCTGGACGGCAACGCCACCTACCGCAATTACATCATCGACGCGATCTACAACATGACCCCTGAACAGCTCGAGGAAGGAGCACGCTATGAAATGCGATAAACATACTATGCTTCTCTACGCCGTCACCGACCGGGCGTGGACGGGCCGCGAGACCCTCCGCCAGCAGGTGGAAGACGCGCTGAAAGGCGGCGTCACCTGCGTCCAGCTGCGGGAAAAGGAGCTGGACGACGCGGCATTTTTGCAGGAAGCCATGGAGCTTTCTGCCCTCTGCCGCAGCTATGGCGTACCCTTCATCATCAACGATAACGTCGAGATCGCTATAAAATGCCATGCCGACGGCATCCATGTCGGGCAGGAAGATATGGCCGCAGCGGACGTCCGGGCTAAGGTGGGCCCTGACATGATCATCGGTGTGTCGGCCCATTCCGTCGAGGAAGCACAGCTGGCCGTGGCCCACGGCGCGGATTATCTGGGCGTCGGTGCGGCATTTTCCACCCACACCAAAACCGATGTGGATGTCCTGCCGGAGGGCAGACTGAAAGAGATATGCGACTCCGTGGATGTGCCGGTCGTGGCCATCGGCGGCATCCATAAAGACAATATCCTCAAGCTCAAAGGCTCCGGTGCGGACGGCGTGGCCCTCGTGAGCGCTATTTTCAGCGCCGAGGACATTGAGGCTGAGTGCAAAGAGCTGAAGGCACTGACAGAACAAATCATCTATAGCAATTCAACTTTTTAATGCAACAGCAACAGCGTTGAATTGCATATCGCAAATATGCTGTTTGGATGTTGCACTAATTTCTTGACTTGCGATAGATTCACGGCTGGGTGTATCAGCCATAGAAAGCGTTGAGGATGGCCTGCAGATCCGGGCCGAGCAGCAAGGTGAACGCACTGCCGCAGACACTCAGGAGCAGGACACAGAGAAAGACCGCGCCGAAGCTGACGCCGCCCTGGGCGCGGAGCACGGCCTGACGCTGCTGGGCATCGGGGAACTCAGACTGGATGCGGCGGATATGGTCGGCGGCGCTCTTGCGGTAGAGCCACTTGCCGTACATACCGCGCACCAGCATCAGCACGAAGCTGAGGACAGAGCAGACGCGGGCAAATACCGTCAGAGCTGAAGCGCTCATGGCCGGGGCGAGGGCGCTGCCGGAGAGCTGCAGCATCTCGATAAAGGTGGGCGCTGCCAGCAGAAGTTCAGCGGCCAGAAAGCCAAAGGCCGGCTTCCACGCCTTGCGGTAGAAGAAGTAGAAGGGACCGAACAGCAGAGCCGAAAAGCTCATGGATACTTTGCTCTTCTGGAGCTGCATCCGGCTGTAAGCGGCGAGGTAAGCGGGAGCAGCGGGGCCGATATAGTCCAGCCAGTCCTGACGGTCGATGCCGTCCATCTTGGCCTCTTTGCCGAAGGCGTCCTCAAAAAACTCCTTCTCCGGGTCAGCGGAAGTGCCGAACTGACGGTACATCTGGGAGTAGTCGAAAGTCTCTTCACCGCTGCCGCGGGAAGAAGGAGGCTCCTGCCCCTCGGGGGGCAGCACAGCACCGCAGCAGCGGCACGTTTCCTCGTCCCGCAGGGTGCGCTCGCCGCAGGACGGACAGGTGCGGAGCTGGCTCTCCTCGTAGGGGAACTTCCACTCGTAGCCGGCGGCGTGGGCGGGGCGGTGGATGCACTGGCCCAGCTTCTCGTAGCAGACGCGGTGATAAGGCGCGCCGCAGTCGGGGCAGACCACGATGTCATCCTGAAGTGTGAGGGGCTTGCCGCAGCCCTCACACGGACAGCCATAGTATTTTGGCATAACATCCTCCAATGAATAGGGTAGTTTATCAGTATTATACACTTAAAATGCGGAAAAGAAAAGGCGAAAATCTTCAAATTTCCAGCACAATGGTATTTTTTCCTCTTTACTTTATCATGGATTCTGGGTATACTAATGAAGTATCTGTGTATAAACTGTATCTTTTGGGAGCGACCTTCCGACAGGAGTCAACCTCTCCGTCACGGCTTCGCCGTGCCACCTCCCCTACCGAGGGGAGGCCTTGGCATACCGGAAAGCCTCGCCTCTTCGCCAGAGGCTCCCCTACAAGGGGAGCTGGCGAGGAGCCTGCGACGAGACTGAGAGGTTGTACGAAGGACAGCCTGAGCGTGAGCCGAAGGCGTGACGGAGAGGTTATCCTGGAGGTTGAGACGAGAGGAATAAAACGATGATCACCACTGATGAACTGAAAGTACAGCTGGCTGAATACCACACCGCTGTAAAGGACTTGGAGGAGGCGCTGGCCATCGACGCTTCCCGCAAGCGCGTGCAGGAGCTGGAGCACACCATGTCCCGCCCCGGCTTCTACGACGACGCTGAGCTGAGCAAGAAGGTCTTCGACGAGGTGGGCGACCTGAAGGGCAAGCTGACCCGCTTCGAGAAGCTGCAGGGCCTGTACGATGACGCAGAGACCATGCTGGTCATGCTGGACGAGGAGTACGACCCCGAGATGGTGCCGGAGGCCGAAGAGGCCGTCAACGCCGTGGGTAAGGCTGTGGACGAGCTGCAGCTGATGACCATGCTGAACGGTGAGTACGACCACAGCAACGCCATCCTGACCTTCCACGCAGGCACCGGCGGCACCGAGGCACAGGACTGGGCCGAGATGCTCTACCGTATGTACAACAAGTGGGCGCAGGCTCACGGCATGACCGTCGAGGTCCTGGATTATCAGGACGGCGACGAGGCCGGCATGAAGAGCGCTTCCATGATGGTCAAGGGTGCCAACGCCTACGGCCTGCTCAAGAGCGAGAACGGCGTCCACCGTCTGGTGCGCGTCTCTCCCTTTGACGCCAACGCCCGCCGTCAGACTAGCTTTGCTTCGCTGGAAGTCATGCCCGAGCTGGACAACACCATCCAGGTGGACATCCGCCCCGAGGACATCGAGATGCAGGTCTACCGCTCCTCCGGTGCCGGCGGCCAGCACATCAACAAGACTTCTTCTGCTGTCCGACTCATCCATAAGCCCACCGGCATCGTGGTCAGCTGCCAGACCCAGCGCAGCCAGTTCCAGAACCGCGACTACGCGATGGAAATGCTGAAGGCAAAGCTGTACCAGATCGCCAAGCAGCAGCACATGGATAAGATCGACGACATCAAGGGCGTCCAGAACGAGATCGCATGGGGCCACCAGATCCGCTCCTACGTCTTCATGCCCTACACGATGGTCAAGGACCACCGCACCAACTATGAGACCGGCAACGTGGATGCTGTCATGGACGGCGACCTCGATGGCTTCATCTTCGCTTACCTCAAGGCCGCAAGCCGTGGTGAGCTGCAGGATACCTAAAATCAGAGCATAACAAAAACGTCTGTACTTCGTTTGGAGGTACAGACGTTTTTCTTTTTATTCGAGGTCGCCGAGTATCCCCGGCCAGAGGGCTTCCTCCTGCCGCATGGCGACAAAGCAGCAGTCGAGGTACATCTTGTTTACGGCAGCGACGATGGTACCGCGCAGCAGACGCTTTTCGTCGGCGGCATCCGGGTCGAGGTCACAGATGGTGCGGCTGGCACCGAAAATGTAGGGCAGGCAGTTCTCCACCTCGTCGCAGAAGTAGTCGTAGGCTTCGGCGGCGGTGCAGTGAGCCCGCTGCATCTGGAACAGGGCGTCGATGTTTTCCAGCGAGAGGACATTTTTAGACAATACGATATAGATGAGAGAAGCCAGCTGTTCGCGGGAATACTTCTTTTTGACGGGGTGGGAGATGACTCCTTTCTTGACGTAGTTGCTCACCATGGAGGGGGTGAGCTCCACCCCGGGGAAGCCCCGGAAGCAGCTGTTGACGAGCTGCACGGTCTGGTCGAGATACAGCCCCACGGAGGGCAGCTCCCGGTAGCGCGGCAGGGAAAACCCGGCGGCGCAGGCCGTGACACGGCGTTTCATTTCCTGATTCATGGTGGTAGTATATCGCATTTTTGAGTCGGGGTCAACCGTTTATGAAAACGACGTTAACAATTTTACAAATCGCTTGACAGGTTTTTAAAAAACTGATATAGTGGACTCGCAGAACGTAAAAAATGCGGCGGACATCCGCCGGAATGGAGATAGATGAGATGAAACGAATCGTTGTGGACTCTTCTGCCAGCCTGTATCAGATGGACGGCATTGATTTTGCTGCTGTGCCTCTGAAGATCGTGACCGACGAGAGGGAATACCTTGACGACGGCACGCTGGACGCCGTGGAAATGGCGACTACCCTGCGCACCTATAAGGGCAAGACCAGCACCTCCTGCCCCAACATCGGCGACTGGCTGGAGGCTTATGAGGGCGCAGATGAAATTTATGCCATCACCATCACCGGCACCTTGTCGGGCAGCTGCAACGCCGCCCAGCTGGCCGCAGAAGAGTATCAGGCAGAGCACCCGGGTGCTCAGGTCTTTGTGCTGGACAGCCTGTCTGCCGGCCCGGAATTGGTGCTGCTGGCAGAGCATATCCGTGCGCTCATCGAAGAGGGCAGGGAGTTTGACGAGGTGTGCGAAGAGATGCTGCGCTACCGTCACCACACCCATCTGCTGTTCTCGCTGGAATCGCTGGCGAATCTGGCCCGCAATGGCCGGGTGAAGCCCGCTGTGGCCGCTGTGGCGCGGATGCTCAACATCCGGGTCATCGGCAAGGCCAGCGATGTGGGCGAACTGGACGTCCTCTGCAAGACCCGCGGCGAGCACGGCGCTCTCGAGCGCATCGTGCTGGAGCTCAAAGGCCACGGCTACACGGACGGCAAGGTCATCATTGCCCACTGCGGCAACCCCGCCGCCGCCGAGCGCCTGATGCACATGGTGAAAGCTGTCTTCGAGGGCGCACAGGTGCGGGTGACCGAGTGCGGCGGCCTGTGCAGCTACTACGCCGAGCTGGGCGGCCTCATGGTGGGCTTCGAGGACGCGGACGCCTGAGCTTGAAATCTCCGCATCTCTGCGCTATACTATTCCCATAAAAATGCTGCCGAAAGGCAGCGGGGGAGGCGCAGATGTTCTTTCGGCTGCCGGTCGTACGGTTCTTCAATCGTGTCATCAACAGGGCCACGGTCACAGTGGCCCTTGTTTTGCTGCAGATCGGCTGGCTGCTCTGGGCCTTCTTCTTCCTCACCGCCGGAAAGGTGTGGGTGAATGCGGGGCTGAACGTCCTCAGCCTCTTTATCACCCTCTACCTCGTGCGGAAGGACGAGAACAGCGACTATAAGATCATCTGGCTCGTCCTTATCGGCATGATGCCGCTGCTGGGCGGTGCGCTCTATCTGGCCTTCGGCAATAAGGCTCCCGCCAAGCGGATGCGCCAGCGGATGCAGGCGGTGGAGCGCCAGCACACCGCCGACCTCGCCCAGCAGCCGGGCCAGACCGACGCCCTCGACCCCGCCAGCAGGGGACTGAGCCGGTATATTTCGGAGTACGGGCCGTACCCCGCATGGAAAAACTCCACGGCAAAATATTACCCCTGCGGTGAGGCCATGTACCCTGACTTGCTGGCCGACCTCGAAAAGGCAGAGCGGTTCATCTTCCTCGAGTTCTTCATCGTCCGTACCGGCAAGATGTGGAAGGGAGTAGAGGACATCCTCGTCCGCAAGGCGGCGCAGGGGGTGGACGTCCGGCTCATCTACGACGATTTCGGCAGTCTGCTGGGTCTGCCGTCCGATTTCGTGGTGCAGATGGAGCGGGCGCATATCCGCTGCATCCCGTTCAACCCGGTGGTGCCGCTGGTGTCGCTGGTCATGAATCACCGCGACCACCGGAAGATCGTGGTCGTGGACGGAAATACAGCCTATACGGGCGGCATCAATCTGGCCGACGAGTATATCAATGAAGAAGAGCGGTTCGGCTACTGGAAGGACGCAGCCCTCCGCACCGAGGGCGCGGCGGTCTGGAACTTCACGGTGATGTTCCTCGACCACTGGAACGCCTTCCGCCCCAGCGAGGAGGACTATATGCCCTTTATGCCTCAGGCTGTGTCCCTGCCCGCCCAGTCGGACGGAGTGATACAGCCCTACGGGGACAGCCCGCTGGACGAAGAGGCTCTGGCCGAGACGGTCTACCTAAATATCATCAATCAGGCCCAGCGGTATGTCTATATCTATACGCCCTACTTCGCGGTGGGCGAGACCATGCTGGAAGCCCTCAAGGCGGCGGCAAAGCGGGGCGTGGACGTCCGGCTGGTGCTGCCGGGCATCCCGGACAAGAAGCTCATCTTCCGGCTGACCCGCTCCTATTATGTGCCGCTGCTCCGGGCGGGGGTGCGCATCTACGAGTTCACGCCCGGCTTCCTCCACGCCAAGTGCTACGTCAGCGATGACCGCGCCGCGGTGGTGGGCAGCATCAACATGGATTACCGCAGCCTCTTCCTCCACTTTGAGTGCGGGGCGCTGCTGCTCTATAACAGTCAGGTCATTGCGCTGCGGGACGATGTGCTCCGCACCCTGCCAGAGTGCCGGGAAGTGCGGCTGGCCGACTGCCGCACCTCGCTGGCCGGGACGCTGCTGGACAGTGTGCTCCGCCTGTTGAGCCCGCTGATGTGAGCGATACTGCGGTAGAATAAGTGGCGAAGTTCTATAAAATAAACGATATATAGTTTAATATTGGATGTTCGCCAACTTGGCGAAGTTCCCCTGATTGGCGAAGTTCAAACTTCGCCAGCTGACCCGAAGTTCGCCACTCTGGCGAAGTTTGTTTTACAGCGTTGCTGCGTCATTATTTTGAAACTTCGCCAGATAACACGTCGGTCTCAGAGCAAACGTGCATGATTGGCGTTGTGTCGGGCTATACTACTCCCAAAGAGATGAAAGGGAGCGTAACGCTTATGACACAGAGACAAAAAGCTCTTCTGAGCTGTGCCGTGGCGGCGGCACTGCTGCTGTCCGGCTGCCGCAAAGGCAGCAGCAATTCCGGCAGCATGAGCAGTTCGAACGCCATGTCCGGCTCGTCCGGCAGCGCCAGCACCACCCAGACCGGCGGCTGGAAGACCGGCCTCGGCATCCTGACCGAGGCCTCCGACGAGGCCCGCACCGGCACCATCCATACCATCGCTGCCGCCGTCCTGCTGGACGGAGACGGCAAGCTGGCCGATGTGATGCTGGATGAGCTGGAAGTGGAAGTTACCGCCGACGGCAAAGGCGTCGTCACCATGCCCACCGACTACCGCACCAAGCGCCAGAAAGGGGACGACTACCCGCTGGCAGCGGCATCTTCGCTGAAAAAGGGCTGGGCCGAGCAGGCCGATGACTTCGCCGACTACCTCATCGGCATGACGCCCGAGCAGGCATCCATGCTGGAAACGGATAAGGACGGCAAGGCTGCGGACGCCGACCTGCTGTCCGGCTGCACTATCCGGGTGGATAAGTACCGCGACGCCGTGGCGAAAGCCTGCGCGAATGCGTCCGCCCTCGGCGCGGCGAAGGGCGACCGGGTGAGCCTCGGCGTGGAGGCGGAGAATGCCTCTTCGGACATCACCGCCACCGACGACAAGGATGTGAACGCAGAAGTTGACCTTACCGTCGTGGCCCTGACTCTGGATGCCGATGGCCGTGTGACCAGCGCCATCGGCGACATGGCAGAACCTGCGCTGACCATCGCGGCAGACGGCGGCGTCACCGCCCCGGACACCGTCCGCTCCAAGCTTGAGCTGGGCGACAGCTACGGGATGCGGAACGCATCCAGCCTCGGCAAGGAGTGGTACGAGCACAGCGAGGGCTATTGCAGCTACCTCAAGGGCAAGACTGAGAAAGAGGTGGCGGACATCCCTGCCGACGGCTCGGACGCCGACCTCGCGGCCCTCTGCACCATCTCCATCGACGCCCTGCAAAAGGCCGCAGGGGATGCGTTTGAGAATGCGTCATTATAAATTGAACGGAAAGTCTGACCGTCACCATGAGGTGGCGGTTTTTTTGCGCCTGCGGGGCAGACGGAGCGGTCAAATTTGCGCGAAAGGGCCTGAAATCTGCATGAATCGCACTTGCCCCGGGGGGGGTATGGTATAATAAAATCACCGAGACACACCCCACGATTGGAGGTAGCGACGATGAAAACTGCAAAACGACTCCTTGCCCTTGCCCTTGCTGGCGTGATGACGCTGGCCCTGCTCACCGGATGCTCGGACAGCAGCTCCCAAGCCAAGCAGGTGGAAGAGTATTTCCGGTACAGGAGGGGACAATTTGCTGACTATCAGAAGGACGAGACGCTGGACAAAAAGCTCAAGGTCATCGCACGGCAGTTCCAGCCGAGCTGGCTGGATGATAAAAATGGTAGGCTGACCGGGGATGCACAGAACATCATTAAAAAAGAATTGGGAAACTATCTGGTGACAGGCAGCGTTTGGCTTTGGGTCGGAGAAGTGAAGCCGGAGCAGAGTGCGCTGGCGCAGGCGGAGAGTATGAAGTACATCCAGGAGATAGTGATTGCTCCGCTAGCTCCCAACACATCGACTCTGCAAGCCATAGCATTTACAATGACGGGCAAGAAGAGTGACGGCCGCCGCTATTACCTCGCACTGCAAACACAGGCCACCATCAAGACCCCGCAGAACTGACAGAGGAGGAAACGATGATGAAATTGAAAAAGCTGTTTGCCCTTGCCCTTGCTGGCGTGATGACGCTGGCCCTGCTCACCGGCTGCGGCGATAAGCCGGGCGATAAGCCGGAGGACACCCTCCGGGCCGAGGCTCTGGCAGACATCATAAATGTACAGCGTGGCGTAAACATCACCTGCGAGGCCGACCCGCAGCTGAGTGAGGCGGCGGAGAGGTACACACACGTGAGCTCTGAGGATGGAAGCACTCTTCTCATTAACAAATTGAAGTGGGGCAATTACCACTCTTGCGGTCCTGAGCCTCGCAAAGCTCTCTTGGATACCATCGGCATCGCCCCCGGCACCGCCAACAAACAGGTCATCTTCTACTTTGGAGCGGACAGAGGCTCGGACGACCCCGTCAAGCAGGCCATCGACCTCTGTAACGACTACAGACCGGTACTGCCGGAACCGAATGAGAAGAATTGGACCACTATCAGCTTCCTCGCATCCAGCTACCGGGTCGGCTTCGGAAGGTGGAAGGATGAGAACGGCAACCCCAGGCTCTTCGTCATCATGGTAGGCGACATCCCGGAAAGAAGCTGACGCTCCTGCGGCGGGAAGATAAGAAAAACGGACAGCATCCCCCTTGGAGAGACTCCCCGAGGGGGATTTTTGCGCCTTGCGGAGCACTCTGTCCTTTGTACAAATACACCGAAAACCCGATCGGAAAGGGGCGGTCTGCGGGCAAAACGCGAAAAAATCGGTTTTCCTCTTGCAAAACGGGGCAAAACGCGCTATTCTATAGTCACAGTTTAACAATTTAGCATGGTAAAGCGGTAAAACGAAGCGCCGCCTCTGCTGAATCTGAGGGAGGAAATTACAACATGAAACGTCTGGTATCTGCTTTTCTGGCCGGTGCGATGGCGCTGAGCCTTGCCGCCTGCGGCGGTTCTGCATCCACTTCCACGGCTGCTTCTTCTGCCGCCGCCTCTGCCGCCCCGGCAAGCTCCGCGGCCGCTGACAGCGACCTGGCTTACATCCAGTCCAACGGCAAGATGGTCATCGGCTACACCGTGTATGAGCCGATGAACTACACCGACGCCGACGGCAGCTTCACCGGTTTCGATACCGAGCTGGCCACCGCTGTCTGTGAGAAGCTGGGGGTCGAGCCGGAGTTCGTGGAGATCAACTGGGACACCAAGGAGACCGAGCTGGCTGCAAAGAGCATCGACTGCATCTGGAACGGCCTGACCCTGACCGATGACCGCGAGGAGAATATGGCCTGCACCAAGCCCTACGTCAAGAACGCCCAGGTCGTCGTGGTGAAGGACGACACCGACTACACCTCTACCGCCGACCTCATCGGCAAGACCGTGGTGGCCGAGGCTGGTTCTGCCGGCGAGACCACCATCACCGAGAACGCCGACCTGTCTCAGGCTGATTTCATCTCCAAGGCTGTTCAGACCGACTGCCTGATGGAAGTCGCCGCTGGCACTGCTGACGCCGCCATCCTCGACCTGACTCTGGCTTCTGCCATGATCGGCGAGGGTACCGACTACGCAAACCTCAAGATGGTGGATGAGCTGAACGTCGAGGAGTACGGCGTGGCCTTCCGCAAGGACAGCGACGTGGCCGAGGCTGTGGACAATGCATTCGACGAGCTGACGGCTGACGGCACCATGCAGACTCTGGCCGACAAGTACGGCCTGACTCTGGCTGAGTAACTTACATTATAAACGGATAGGTGTAGTGATTCTGTGACTGTGATTTTGGAGCGTCTGACCGGCGCATTCGCGCTCAACTGTGAGCTGTTCTTTCTGACCTTGCTGTTCTCACTGCCGCTGGGCCTTGTGGTGGCCTTTGGCTCCATGAGCCGGTGCGCACCGCTGCGGGGCGTCGTCAAGACCTTCGTGTGGGTCATCCGCGGTACGCCGCTGATGCTCCAGATCATCGTCATCTACCTTGGCCCCGGCCTGCTGGGCATGACCAACCCCTGGCCCTCCGGCTCTTCGGGCCGTCTGGTGGCGGCGGTGGTGGCTTTCGCCATCAACTACGCCTGCTACTTCTCTGAGATCTACCGCGGCGGCATCGAGGCTGTGCCGAAAGGCCAGACCGAGGCCGGTCAGGTGCTTGGCATGACCAAGAGCCAGATCTTTTTCAAGGTCACGCTCCTGCAGGTCGTCAAGCGCATCCTGCCCCCGATGGGCAACGAGGTCATCACGCTGGTGAAGGATACCTCGCTGGCGAATGTCATCGCCAACAAGGAGATCATCATGATGGCGAAGGAGTACAGCGCCAAGGGCCTTATCTGGCCGCTGTTCTCCACCGCGATCTTCTTCCTCGTCTTTGTCGGCGCACTCACCCTGCTGCTGGACTGGGCCGAGAAAAAGATGGACTATTTCCGCTGTTAAGGAGGATACTGAATTATGGCATTACTCGAAGCCTCCGGCATCGGGAAAAACTTTGGCGAGACGAAAGTTCTCAAGGACATCTCGCTCACACTGGAACAGGGCGAGGCGCTGGCGATCATCGGCTCGTCCGGCTCGGGCAAGACGACGCTGCTGCGCTGCCTGAATTTCCTTGAGCGTCCCGACACCGGCGTCATCAGGGTGAACGGCGAGACCATGTGGGACGCCGCCGACCCTGCCACCCAGCGGGAGAGCGAGGTGCGGAAAAAGCGCCTCCACTTCGGCCTCGTGTTCCAGAACTTCAACCTCTTCCCCCAGTACACCGCACTGGAAAACGTGATGCTGGCGGGGGAGCTTCTGGCAAAGGAACAGCCCGACTACAAGGCCAACAAAAAGGCCATCCACGCCCAGCTGGAAGCACAGGCCCGTGACCTGCTGGCCCAGATGGGCCTGTCGGAGCGGGCAGGCCACTACCCCCACCAGCTTTCCGGCGGTCAGCAGCAGCGGGTGGCCATCGCCCGCGCACTGGCGCTCCACCCGGACATCCTCTGCTTCGATGAGCCCACCAGCGCCCTTGACCCGGAGCTGACCGGCGAAGTCCTCCGTGTCCTGCGGGACCTTGCCGACCGAAAGACCACCATGATCATCGTCACCCATGAGATGCACTTCGCCCGCGACGTGGCCGACCGCATCCTATTCATGGACGGCGGCGTCGTGGTGGAGGAAGGCCCGGCCCGCCAGCTCATCGACCACCCCCAGGAGGAGCGCACCAAGCAGTTTTTGGCGCACTACTCGGAATAAGACAGGCTATGGCCCTCCCCGCTCGGGAGGGCTTTTTTGCGCCATTCACGCCGAAAACACCACGATTCGCGCAGTTTTTATTTACATTCTCCGGATTTTTTGGTAAGCTTGTATCGAAAAAGGCGGATTCTTCAAAAGACGAACAGACCAAAGGAGGATGGACTATGAGACTGAAGAGCGCACTCCGGCGGGGCGTGGCCGCCGCCGTCATCGCGGGCATCGTGGTAAGCTCCGGCATCCCGGCCTACGCGGCCCGGTGGGACATCGCCAACGGCGACATCACCGTGAAAGCGGGCGACGCCGAAGGAAAGAACAAGGTCTCACAGGGCGAGACCATCGACAAGGACGACACCAACACCGTCATCACCGGCGAGTCGGATAAGAACACCGTCACCATCAACACCTCCAAGGGCGACGTGGACGTCACCTTCGACGACCTGAAGATCGACGTCAGCGGCAAGAAGGAGGGGAATGGCAGCGATGACAGCCCTGCCCAAGAGAGCAAAGCCGCTGTCACCGTGCAGGGCGACCACGATGCGACCATCGAGCTGGACGGCGACAACGAGCTGAAGAGCGGCGGCTATAATGCGGGTCTTGAGAAGAACGAACACGAGTCGAAAGGCACTCTGACCATCAAGGACGACAACGATACCAAAGGCGCGCTGACCGCTGAGGGCGGCTTCGGCGGCGCAGGCATCGGCGGCGGAAAGGAGAGTACCGGCAGCAGCATCACCATCCGGGGCGGCACCATCGAGGCTGTGGGCGGGAGCAACGCGGCAGGCATCGGCGACGGAGCAGGCCGCGCGTCGGACGACACCGACGACCCGAACCCGGGAGACCTCTACATCTGCGGCGACGCCGAGGTGACGGCCAAGGCGGGAAGCCAGATGACGGACGCCAAGGCCCCGGCCATCGGCGGCAGCTACGGCGAAGTACCCACGGAGAACCTTTCTGACGATGAACATAAGGTGACGGGAGGACGGCTGACCCGTCTGAACGCGGACGGCACCGAGATGGAGGGGATGGGCTACGACTACACCTCCACCCCCAAGCCCCAGCCGGACGACGACGAGGACGACGATGATGATGACGTCCCGCCCCCGGCACAGGAGAACGCTCACGAACCCCTGCCCGGCGGCATGGTGGTGGGCGGCTTCTTTTCCAGCCGGGTCACCATCCAGCGGTTGGATTCTGCTTTGGCCATTATTGAGAGCACCGACCCCATGGTCGGCAGCGTAAAGGCCGGCGACGCCGGAGAGGTCCTCACCCCGGGGGGTGTGGTGCTTATTGAGAGCGCCGCTCCCCGCTCCACCGTCACCACCGACATCTCCAGTCTCCGGGAGGACGGCGTGGAGGACATCTTCTTCCGCTATGAGGACACCATGACCCACTATAGCGTGGACAAGATGGCCGACGCGGCGGGCGAGGACGCTGACGTGGAGCTGAAGCAGAACAGGGAGGACATCAGCCTCCGGCTGGACGGCGAAACGCGGGACGACCTGTCGGAGCGCTATCTGGAGTGGGTGCCGGTGCAGACGCCAGAGCCGCAGGAGCGGCTGATATTGACCCACGAAGGGGTAGAGCAAAAAACGAGTGAAGAGCTCAGACGTGAACGCGACGAATTACTGAAACAAGAGCTGGATATGATGGACTTCCAACTCGCGAAAAAAAGGGACGACCTCCCGAGTTTGGATTGGTGGCTCGAGCCTGCGAGAGCGGAAACGGTAAAGCAAAAAACGAGTGAAGAGCTCAGACGTGAACTTGACGAGTCCCTGAAACAGCTGGCTGCCCGATTTGAGGACATCGCTCCCGAGGAGGATAAGAAGCCACTGCTCTTTCTGGTCGAACCCACCGTCACGGAGCGCAAAAAGTATACCGATCCGTTGGAGAGTGACCTGCGGAGCTATGCCGACCTTGGTGACGACTGGGACGACCTGCCGGATACCCAGGGTGAGATAAAGCTCTGGATACCGGAGGACTTGGGGCAGCCTAAAGAAATAAGCATCTCAAAGGAGAGCCTGAGCAGCATCGACGGCATTGCATGATACACAAAACGAAAGGAGATGTACGATGAGACTGAAAAGCGCACTCCGGCGGGGCGTGGCCGCCGCCGTCATCGCGGGCATCGTGGTGAGCTCCGGCATCCCGGCCTATGCGAAAACATGGAACATCGCCGACGGCGACATTACGGTCAAAGGTGCGAGCGATGAAAGCGGAAACTATAACAATGTCAAGCAGGGTGAAAAGGATTTCGAGAAGGATGAGGGGGAGACCGTCATCACCGGCGAGTCGGATAAGAACACCGTCACCATCGACACCTCCGAGGGCAACGTGGACGTCACCTTCGACGACCTGAAAATCGACGTCAGCGGCAAGACCGAGGTGGATGGCAGCGGCAAGACCGAGGTGGATAGCAGCGGTGACAGCCCAGTCGATGCGGGCAAAGCCGCCGTCACCGTGCAGGGTGACCACGATGCCGCCATCGAGCTGGACGGCGCCAACGAGCTGAAGAGCGGCAGCCACAATGCGGGCTTCGAGAAGAATGGCCATGAGTCGAAAGGCACTCTGACCATCAAGGACGACAACGACACCAAAGGCTCCCTCACCGCCAAGGGCGGCGGCGACGGCGGCGCAGGCATCGGCGGCGGCTACGAAAGCGGTGCCGGAAACATCGAGATCACCGGCGGCACGGTAGAAGCCGTGGGCGGTGAGGGTGCTGCCGGTATCGGCGGCGGTGTGTACGGCCCGGGCCGCGACATCGAGATTTCCGGCGGCAAGGTGTCGGCCACGGGCGGCGATGCGGATAAAAATCTGGATGCCTCCCGCCCCGGCGCGGCAGGCATCGGCGACGGCGCAGGCACGGAAGGCCGCGAGATAGACCCGGATGCGCCGCCCAGCAATCCCAATCACATCATCATCTCCGGCGACGCTGAGGTGGAGGCCAAGGCAGGCGCAAGCACCGGCGGCAAAACTGCGGCCATCGGCGGCGGCATAGTCGGCGAGATCCCCAATGACGCCCTCTCCGACGACGACCACAAGGTGACGGGCGGTAGTCTGACCCGCTATGACCCCGACGGGAAGAAGATGGAGGACTACAGCTACGACCGGCGGACGCCCTCCCAACCGGAGCAGCCGGACAAGCCGGACAAGCCGGAACAGCCAGACAAGCCGGAACAGCCCGATGATACCGAGAACGACGAGGACGACGACGAGGACGACGCTCCAAGCGTGCAGGCCGGCGAGGTGCCGGGCCGTGTGAAGCAGATGTACGAGACCGTCGGCGTGATCACCCATCTGGATGGCACACAGGAGCTTGGTAATGTGGCCACGGCGGAGTATGACCCGGTCAACAAGGTCCTGAGCTTCGATGCCCACAGCACACTCTTTCGGATGACAGGCGACTCGCTGCGGGAGCTTGCAAAGGAGGTCCATGAGCTTCGCATCCGGTTCCTTGATGGGGAAGGGCGGGAGATGGAGGCGGTCATTCCGCTGGCCCGGATCAAAGATCTGGTCGGCGTGAATGGTGCGTTCGAACTCGAGCTGTCCCAGGAAGGGCTCTATCGCTTCTATGTTGTCGGGCAGACGGGATATGATAGAAAAACATTCTCGGATGAGACCGTCCTGCGCCAAAGCGGCAAGGAACTGATCCTCGTGTACCGCGTTGGCGATGAGGAGCAGAAAGCGCAGGAGGCTGCCCGGGTGGAGGAGGCGATCGCCCGCCGCAAGCAGGAGAAAAAGCAATGGGGAACGGTCCTCTCCGGTCTGGAAGGCGGCTCCCTGAGCGGACAGCCCGGGCTGACTCAGCCGGGAACGGACACCGTCGGCAGCGTGACCGGCTTCAGCGCAAACCCGAAGGATCCCACCATCCTCGACATGGGCTCCATCACGGTCCGTCCGTCCGAGCAGCCCGCCTCCAACCCGACGGTGTGGAAGACATTTACCAGTAACATCGTGAAGCTCGTGGGCGGGAAGCAGGACAGCAAGAAGGACGACCCGGCCCCCTCCGTCGGTGACCTCAGCGGGCCGACGACTCTCTCGCCGGACAGCCTCACCACGGCCCAGCAGCCGGAAACAAGCGCCCAGCAGCCGGAAACAAGCGCCCAGCAGCCGGAAACAGGCGGATGGGTAACGGACAGTCAGGGTGACTGGGTGTGGAAGCCGGGCAAGGATGACAGTCAGCCGCCGGATTTGAGAGGAGATTGGGAGACAAGAAAATGGGTAAGGGTCAGTCAGTCGCCGGATCTTGCTTGGTGGAATTCCTTTTATGACTCCATACGGAAGTACGATTATGAAGGCTGAGAGGGAGTGCAGCAGGAGGGCCTTGCCGCTCCCCTGCGCACAATCACCAAAAACCACCGATAGAAAATAGCAATGTTGTACGAAGAAATCTGCCCCGAACCCCTTGCAAAATCACGATGAGCTGAGTATAATACCACTCATGAAACGCAAAACGTCCTGCCCCTCGTCCGGCAGGGCGTTTTTGTCGGTAAAAATTTGGCAAAGAAATGTTAAGTGACCGCCCGGGGAGGGGCTTTGTATGACAAAAGACATGACACAGGGCAGCCCGCTCAAGCTCATCCTTGCCTTTGCGGTGCCGCTGATGCTGGGCAGTCTGTTCCAGCAGTTCTACAATCTGGCGGATACCATCATCGTGGGCCGCTTCGTGGGCGTGGATGCGCTGGCGGCGGTGGGCAGCGTGGGCGGCCTGAACTATCTGGTGCTGGGCTTCGTCAACGGCATCGCCTGCGGCTTCTCCATCCCCATCTCGTGGACCTTCGGCGCGAAGGACTACAGAGAGATGCGGCGCTACACCGCCAATACCGTCTGGCTCAGCCTCTTTTTCGCCGTCGTGCTCACGGTGGTGACGGTGGCCCTGACCCGGGCGGTGCTGGTCTGGACCAACACCCCTGACAACATCATCGACATCGCGGACATCTACATCCGCACCATCTTCTGGGGCATCCCCTTCACCCTGCTGTACAACGTCACCAGCGCCCTCATGCGCGCGCTGGGCGACAGCAAGCGGCCTCTCTATTTCCTGCTGGTGGCCAGTGTGCTGAATATCGGCCTCGACCTGCTCTGCATCCTCACCTTCCGGATGGGGGCGTTCGGCGCGGCCTTCGCCACCGTGTTCAGTCAGGCGGTGGCGGGCATCGGCAGTCTCATCTACATCGTCCGCCACTACCCGGAGCTGAAGTGGAGCGGGGAAGAGGGCCGTCTGAGCGCCAGCCACTGCCTCAAGCTCTGCAACATGGGCATCCCCATGGGCCTGCAATGCAGCATCACCGCCATCGGCAGCGTCGTGCTGCAGGGCGCGGTGAACGGTCTGGGCAGCAGCATCGTGGCCGCGCAGACCGCAGGCAGCAAGGCCGCCCAGTTCCTCTCGGTGCCGCTGGAGAGCATCGGCACCGCCATGACCACCTACGCCAGCCAGAACATGGGCGCTCACGACCTCAAGCGTGTGGACCGGGGCGTCAATACCGCGCTGGGAATTGGCTGCGTCTACAGTGTGGCATCCTTCCTCATCCTGCGTGTGCTGGATGTGCCGCTCATCAGCCTCTTCCTCGAGAGCAGCGAGGTGGAGATCATGGCGAATGCCCGCAGCTTCATCTTCTGGAACAGCGTGTTCTACATCCCGCTGGCTGTCCTCATCATCTACCGCTACACCATCCAGGGCCTGGGCTATTCCGGCCTTGCCATGTTCGCGGGCGTGGCCGAGATGGTCGCCCGTGCCATGGTGGGCTTCTGGTTCGTGCCGCTCTGGGGCTACTTTGCGGCCTGCATCGCCAACCCTGTGGCATGGTTCTTTGCCTGCTTCTTCCTCATCCCGGCGTACTTTGCAGTGCGCAAGCGGCTGATGAAGGAGCTTGCCGCAGCGCGGGTGGAGGACTGACCCTTGCCTACAGCTCCCCTTCGGGGGAGCTTTTGTTGTATTTACAAATCCCCCTAAAACCGCTATACTATATATAGTTGTGTCAAAACGAGGAGGTGGGACGATGGAGCAGGAGCTGGAACGGCTGGAAGGCACGGTAGAGGACATTATCTACCTGAACGAGGACAACGGCTACACCGTGTTCGAGGTGTCGGGCGGCGGTGTCGTCACCGTTGTGTGCGGCGTGGTGGGAGAGCTCCACGCCGGTGAGAGCGTCGTCTGCCGGGGCAGGTACGAGAACCACGCCACCTATGGCCGACAGTTCCACGCACAGGAGTGCGAAACGGATATGCCCAAAGACCTCGAGGCCGTCTACGCCTTCCTCGCCAGCCGGTCGCTACCCTACATCGGCGCACGGACGGCGGATAAGATCATTGATAAGTTCGGCGCGGCGGCGCTGGAAGTTATCGCCAACGACCCCGCCCAGCTCACCCTCATCCCGGGCATCTCGGCGGACAAGGCCGACCGCATCCAGCAGGAGTTCAAGCGGATGTTCGGAATGCGGGAGCTCATCGCCTATCTGGCTCAGTTCGAGATCAGCCCCCGCCGGGCGATGGAGGTCTTCCGCACCTTCGGGCCGGGGGCCATGCAGGCCATCCAGCAGAACCCCTACCTGCTCTGCGGCGAACCCTTGCAGCTGGACTTCCGCCACGCCGACAGCATCGCCCAGTATTACCAGATGGCAGGGGACTGCGCCCAGCGGCTGGAAGCCGCCCTTCTGCGCACTCTGCGCCACAACGCCGGCAACGGCCACACCTGTCTGCCCCGGGCGCAGCTGCTGGAAACAGCGTCGAACTTCATCCACCAGCCCCCCGAAAAGTTGGCGGCGGCGCTGGACAGCTGCATCCAGACCGGGAAACTGGCGGTGCGGATGTTCGACGGCACACCGTATATTTATCTGCCGGATCTGCTGGCCGCAGAGCAGGACATCGCCGACCGTCTGGCCATGCTGACCAAGCGCGGAAAGCAGACGGCCCACGGCCTCGACAAGAACATCCAAATACTGGAACTGGCGCAGGGCTTTGCTTACGCGCCGCTCCAAAAGGAAGCCATCCGTAAGGCCATGACCGAGAACTGTCTTGTCCTCACCGGCGGCCCCGGCACCGGCAAGACCACCACGGTCAACGCCATCCTGCAGCTGCTCGAGAACGAGGCCGAACGGGTAGCCCTCTGTGCTCCCACAGGCCGCGCCGCCAAGCGTCTGAGCGAGCTGACGGGCCGGAAAGCCTCCACCATCCACCGTCTGCTGGAAGTGGACTACACCGGCGGCGTGGTCAGCTTCATCCACAATGACAAGAACCTGCTCAAGTGCGACGTCGTTATCCTCGACGAGATGAGTATGGTGGACGTCAAGCTGTTCCAGGCCCTCATTGCGGCACTGCGGTACAGCTGCCGTATTATTATGGTAGGCGACGCCGACCAGCTGCCCAGCGTCGGCCCGGGCAATATCCTCGGCGAGATCATCCGCTCTGGGCTGGTGCCGACGGTCTGCCTCAACGAGATATTCCGGCAGGCCGCTCAGAGCCTCATCGTGGAGAACGCCCACCACATCATCTCGGGCGAACCGCTGAAAAAGGGCGGAAAGACGGACGATTTCTTCTTCCTCGAAGCCGACGGCGACGCAGCCCAGAAGCTGGTCTGCGACCTCGTGACCACCCGTCTGCCCCGCAGCTACCAGTTCGACCCGGTGAAGGATATTCAGGTGCTCTGCCCCACGAAGCTCGGCCCCACCGGCACCCAGGCCCTCAATGCGGAGCTGCAGGCCATGCTCAACCCGCCAAAGAAGGGCAAGCCGGAGCTGCAGAGCGCGGCCCGGGTCTTCCGGGTGGGGGACAAAGTGATGCAGGTGCGCAATAACTACGAGATAACGTGGCAGCGCATCGGCGGGGAACAGGGTGTGGGTGCCTACAATGGCGACATCGGCATCGTGGAGTCCATCGACGTGCGCAGCCGCTCCATGGTGGTGCGGATGGACGACCGGCGGCTGGTCTACCCGGCGGAGAACCTCAACGAGCTGGAAATTGCGTATGCCATCACGGTACACAAAAGCCAGGGCAGCGAGTTCCCGGCGGTCATCCTCCCGGCGGCACAGGTGCCGCCCCGCCTGTGCTACCGCAACCTCTTCTACACCGGCGTCACCCGCGGGCGGAAGCTCTGCATCGTGGTGGGCCGGCGGGACGTGGTGAACCGGATGATGTCCAATATCCGCCAGAACCTGCGCTACAGCGGCTTGGCCGCCCTGCTGGCCCAGGCTCTGCTCCCGGAGCAGGAGAACCTCTCCGATTGAAGATGAAACTTTACGAAATGCCAAAGCCTCCCCTCGATAGGGGAGGTGGCATCGCGCAGCGATGACGGAGAGGTTTTCCCCCCACGCAAAAAGAGGGCCGGACGTTTTTGTCCGGCCCTCTCTGAGGTCAGTGCTTATTCCGCCTTGGTCTCGGGCTTTGCCTCTGCCTTAGCCTCCGGTGCTGCCGCAGGGGCGGCAGCCGGGGCGGCGGGCTTTGCTGCGGGAGCAGCAGGCTTCACCACGGGCTTCGGGGGATACGGATCGTCCTTCAGGGGGAAGAGGATGATCTTCTTCGGGCACTTCTGGGCGCACATACCGCAGCCCTTGCACTTGTCGTAGTCCACGCGGGCCACGCCGTCAACGACATGGATCGCGTCGAACTTACAGGTGCGCTCACACATACCGCAGGCGATGCAGCTGGTGGTGCAGAGCTTGTTGGCGACAGCGCCCTTATCCTTGTTGGAGCACATAACGACGGGCTTGCGGGGGCCGCCGGCGTCGATCATGATCACCTGCTTGGGGCAGATGTTGGCGCAGGCACCGCAGCCGGTGCATTTGTCCTTGTCCACCTTGGCAACACCGTCCACGATGTGGATGGCGTCGAACTTACAGACCTTGGTGCAGTCGCCCAGACCGATGCAGGCAAAGGAGCAGGTCTTGGGGCCGCCGTACAGGGTAGCAGCAGCGGCGCAGGTCTGGATGCCCTTGTAGTCGTAAGCGGGCTTGCAGTGCTCGGAGCTGCCCTGGCACTGGACCACGGCCTTCTTCTCCACAGCGCTTGCCTCACCGCCCATGATCTTGGCAATGGCAGCAGCAGCCTTGGGGCCGCCGGGAGCGCACTTGTCGCAAGGCACGCCGTCCATGACGACAGCCTTTGCGTAGTCGGCACAGCCTGCGTAGCCGCAGCCGCCGCAGTTCGCGCCGGCCAGACAGCTGGCAACTTCTTCGATACGGGGGTCTTCCTCAACTGCCATGAACTTGGCAGCGGCGACCAGAATGATTGCGCCGACAGCACCGACGATGGTGCAGAGGATAACAGCAGATGCGATATTCATAATCCTGTTCCTCCTTTACAGCGTCACGTTAAACAGATTCTCAACGATGCCGCCAAAGCCCATGAAGGACAGGCTGGTGATCGCTGCGGCCAGCAGAGTGATGGGCAGGCCCTTGAAGGGAGCCGGGGGATCACAGGCCTCCACGCGCTTGCGCACGCCGCTGAACATGACCATAGCCAGCATGAAGCCGACGCCTGCGCCGATGGCACAGACCAGAGCCTCGATGTAGGCAGCGCCGAAGCCCAGAGCCTCGACGTCTGCGCCGTAGTCATCGACGACCAGAATGGTGACAGCCAGAACGCAGCAGTTGGTGGTGATCAGGGGCAGGTAGACGCCCAGAGAGTTGTACAGCGCAACGACATACTTCTTCAGGAAGATCTCGATGAACTGCACCAGAACTGCAATGACCAGAATGAACACGATGGTCTGCAGATAGCTCAGACCGGCGGGGTTCAGAACAAAGATCTGCAGCGGGAAGGTCACGGCAGTAGCCATGAACATGACGAAGATGACAGCGCCGGACATACCCACAGCGGAGTCAAACTTCTTGGAAACGCCCAGGAACGGGCAGATGCCATAGAACTTCACCAGCACGTAGTTGTTGACAAGGATCATGCTGAAGAAGATAGCAGCGAGTTTGACGAGCATCTTATTAGCCCTCCTTCTTCAGATTGTCGATGTCGCAGCAGCTCTTGCGCTCGATGCGCGCATCCAGCTTGCCTTCCAGCCAGACACAGCCGGCCATCAGGACGCCGTAGCAGAAGAATGCGCCGGGAGCCTGAGTCATGATGCTGATGCGGGCGATGCTGTCGGGCAGGACCTGGAAGCCCAGCCAAGTGCCGCTGCCCAGCACCTCGCGGATGGTAGCCATCAGCACGACGGTGAGGGTGTAGCCGATGCCCATGCCGACGCCGTCCAGTGCAGAATCGACCACGTTGTTCTTGCAGGCGAACATCTCGGCACGGCCAAGGATGATGCAGTTGACGACGATCAGGGGCAGGAAGACGCCCAGTGCGGTGTACAGGCTGTCCATGTAGGCGTGCATGACCATCTGGACGATGGTGACGAAGCCTGCGATGATGACGATGTAGCAGGGCAGATGGACCTTTGCGGGGATCACGTTGCGCAGCAGCGAGATCAGGATGTTGGAGCAGACCAGCACGAAGGTGAAGGCTGCACCCATGCCCAGTGCGCTGGAGACTGCCGTGGTAACTGCCAGGCAGGAGCAGGTGCCCAGGACCAGACGCAGAACGGGGTTCTCTTTGATGATGCCGTTGGTAAGGATGCTTACCTTGGACTTGTTTTCAGATGCCATTTCTTACCAACCTCCTTTATGCCAGCTCGTTGTAGCAGTTGACGCAGTCGTTGATGGCGGCGAACAGTGCCTTAGAGGAAATGGTCGCGCCGCTGTATGCGTCAAAACCGCCCTGACCGATGGCGATATTCTGGGTGCCGTCCATGCCGTTGAACTGGGCAAGGAAGGTGTCGCTTGCGACATTGGAGCCGATGCCCTTGGTCTGAGTGGAAGCGTCCACCCAGATGCCGGTGACGGTGCCGTTGGTGTCGTAGCCCATGATGACGGTGAGGATGCCGCCGTCGAAGCCCTTCTCCTCAGCCTTGATGGCGATGCTGCCATCCTCGGCCTTGACGACGCCGGTGACGTTCTCGGTGGTGTAGCCGGTCACTTCTTCCAGCGTCTTGGCGTCAGAAACGGTGGGCATGACGTCCACATAGGCTGCCAGAGTGGCGGCCTTCTGGTTTTCTTCGATGATAGGCGCAGTAAAGGAGTTGACCAGGGCCAGCAGGAAGCTGACCACCAGTGCGATGACGCTCAGCACGACTACCGGCTTTACCGTGCTTTCCCAAGTAGACTTATTCATTTGCCAGCAGCCTCCTTCTTAGCAGGTTTGACATAGCCATACGGCGTCTGGCGGGTCAAGTCATTGATGTACGGGACCCACAGGTTCATGAACAGCAGTGCGAAGGACACACCCTCGGTGTAGCTGCCCCAGTAACGGATGGCGAAGGTGACGACGCCCAGAGCCACGCCGTAGATCAGCTTGCCCTTCAGGGTGAAGGGGCTGGTGACGTAGTCGGTGGCCATGAACACAGCGCCGAACAGCAGGCCGCCGCTCAGCACAGCCACCAGTGCAGCGTGGACGCTGTGGGTGGCGATGAGGTAGAACACGAACATGCTGCCAACGTAAGCGGCAGGGATGGCAATGCTGATGGTCTTGGTGACCACGAGGTAGATCAGGCCCAGCACGATGGCCAGAGCGCAGGTCTCACCCAGAACGCCGCCGTGGATGCCCATGAAGAGGTCCAGCAGGCTCAGTTTGTTGGGGTCAGCCACAGCCAGAGGAGTAGCGGAGGACAGCTGATCGACCGCTGCATCCGGGAACACCCAGTTGTTCATAGCGCCGGCAAAGCTGACGAACAGCACGATACGGCCCACCAGAGCGGGGTTCGCGAAGTTCATACCGATGCCGCCGAACAGCTGCTTGACCACGATGATGGCCACGAAGTCGCCGATGAGCAGCTCACCGATGGGCATACCCACAGGCACGTTCATGGCGAGGATGATGCCGGTGACGACGGCGGACAGATCGCTGATGGGGTTTGCTTTCTTCAGCAGCTTGCAGTACAGCCACTCGAAAGCCACGCAGGCCACGACGGACACTGCGGTGACCAGCAGAGCACGCAGACCAAAGATAATGGCAGAGGCCACGACGCACGGGGTCAGGGCCACGATCACGTTGGCCATCAGGCCGGCGGTCGTCTCCTCAGAGCGCAGGTGCGGGGAGGCCGAAACAATAAGCTTCGTATCCATTACTTATTGCCTCCTTTTTTGATTTCACCGAGATAGAATGCCTTGGCCAGACCCATCATCTGGGTGCAGGGACGCTTGGCCGGGCAGACGAAGGTGCAGGAGCCGCAGTTGAAGCAGTAGTCAACGTGCAGCTTGCCCAGCTCCTGGACATCGCGGGCAGCGTAAGCCTGGTTGACCTCCACGGGCTCCAGACCCATGGGGCAGTACTCGACGCAGCGGCCGCAGCGGATGCAGGGGTTGACCTGCGGGGGCTGTGCGGTCGCTTCGCTCAGCATGATAAGGCCGGAAGTGGTCTTGGTGGTGGGGTAGCTCAGGTCACGCACAGCGGGACCCATCATAGCGCCGCCGGCCACGACCTTGCCCAGAGTGACGCCGCCCTTGAGGCCGGCAGTGTTCAGGACATCCTCGTAGGAAGTACCCACGGGGACGATGAGGTTCTGGGGCTTCTCGCAGGCATCGCCGTCCACGGTAATGACGCGGCTGACCACCGGCATACCGGTAGCCAGATACTTGCCGAGGCTGGACACGCTGGTCACGTTCATGACGATGGCGCCGGCAGCGGCGGGCAGACCGCCGTGCGGGACCTCGCGGCCCAGGCACTTCTCGATGAGGATAAGCTCTGCGCCGGTGCCGTAGACGCTGGGCAGGGGCTTCACCTCAATGGCAGGCTTGTCCTTCGTCTTCTGGCACAGCAGATCGATGCACTCGGGCTTGTTGTTCTCGATGCCGATGACGCACTTCGGGATGCCGGTGTACTTCAGCACAGCCTCGATGCCGCGGACGATGTCGTCTGCGCAGTTCAGCATCTCCTGCGTGTCGCTGGTCAGCCAGACTTCACATTCGGAGGCGTTGATGAGCAGGGTATCCACGGGGTCCTTGGGCTGCAGCTTGACGTCAGTCGGGAAGCCTGCGCCGCCCAGACCCACCAGACCGCTCTCACGCACGGCGGCGAGGAAGCTGGCCTTATCGGTCACTTCAGGTGCCTTCACGGCGGGGTCTACGGCCTGCTTGCCATCGGTCTTGATGACCACAGAGTCGCACATCCGGCCATTGGACAGACGGAACGGCTCCACAGCCGCCACGGTGCCCGAGACGCTGGAGTGGATATTTGCAGACACAAAGCCGCCAGCTTCACCGATCTTGGTACCGACGAACACCTCGTCGCCCTTCTTCACCAAAGCCTTGGCGGGAGCGCCGATATGCTGACTCATCAGGATGCGTACCTGCGCGGGCAGAGGCATCGGGACCGGTTTGCTTGCAGCAGTTGCCTTGTCATGCGGCGTATGCGCGCCAAGCGCCGCACGTTTCAGCTTGTTCAACATGGAATTAAATCCCCCATTCTGCTTGAATTGCCGTCCCCACGCCCATGCAGGCGCACTGGTACAGGGACAGTTGCTGCTTAACATGTTTATTGTATCATTTTGCGGTGGGAAGTCAACGACAACAAGGCCAAAATGATGGAAATTCCTTAAATTTCTTGGCTGTTTTTAACGATTAGCCGTAACTAACCTCCTATTTTTTCGTTAGTATCGCACAACTTTTCCCAAAGTCCGGTCGTTTGCCTTTCCGGGAAGAATATGTTATACTACAACCAAACGAACACGCAGGCGCATCCCGCGCCGTGCGGTCTGAGCCGTCAAGGAGGGTCTACCATGAAATTTCTGAAAGTAATGCTCGCTGTTTTGACCTGTCTGGCTGTCACGCTGACCGGCGTGCTGCTCTTTGTGGACAAGCACGGCCCCCGCTATATCCAGATCGACAACAGCGAAGACTGAGCCTCGCATTTTTGAAACGCAGTCATCCCCCAGCCTGAACGGTGTGCCGCCCGGGCTGGGGGATGTTTGGCTTTTACGGCTTGTGCCGCCTGCTGAGAATGCCCCCGGATGCTCTGTATCCGGGGGCATTCTGTCTTTTTAGTAATCTTTTTCGCAGCCCAGCAGGAACTTCATGTACGCGAAGGTCCGCTCCTGCCCGATGTCCCGCACCATCTTGAGCAGCTTTTCCAGCAGCGCTCTCGTCTCGGGGTGGAGCAGATAGTGATCTTTGCTGTGCTCATAGTACTCCCAAGGGGAGGCGTCGGTGTACTTGTCGCCCAGATAGATCTGGCTGGCGGCCACACGGTCGCAGACCATCTCGCAGACGTACCGCAGGGGGATCTTCATGCCGGTCAGCCCCGCCTTGGTGGTGCTGTAGTCGATCCAGTATTCGAGGTGATGCTTATTGCGGCCCTTGTGGTGGAGCCATGCCGAGGTGTAGCCCCTGGCTTCCCGCTCCGCCTCATTGGGGCTGTGGTCGCCCTGATAGTAGATGCAGCCCGGGATGAACTCGGTGGGGCTGTACTTGCTCAGGTCATGGGCAAGGCCCTGCTCGTAGAGCCCGCAGGCAAAGCAGTATTTCATCACCAGCAGCTTGTGCCGGGTGATGGTCTCAAAATGGCCTTTGATGTTCATGCGTTTCGCCACCTCACTGTCACTTTTCCCTCTTTGAGGTTCCGCAAATCGCCGCTCTCCGAGAAATCCTCCCGGTCGCGGGTCAGGCTGGGGTTATAATAGGGGTCGTCCAGAATATCCGCCTTGCCGTGGATGTCATACAGCCGCTGCTGCTCGGCGGCAAAGCGCGCTGCCTTGACGGGGTCTTTCTCGTCGCCGCCGCGGCTCTTGCTCTCGTAATGGGTCAGCTGGGCGTAGGGCGTCCACACGATGCGATAGCCCTTGTCCCGCACCCGGAGGCAGAAGTCCACATCGTTGAAGGCCACGGCAAACTTCTCGTCCAGCCCCTTCACCTCGTCCCACACGCTGGTCCTGACCAGCAGGCAGGCACCCGTGACAGCGGAGAAGTTCTGCACGGTAGCGGCGCGGAACAGATAGCCGCTGCCGCCCGCCTTCTTGTACTTATGGCTGTGGCCCGCGTAGCCGCCCAGACCCGTGACGACGCCCGCATGTTGGAGCGTCTCGTCGGGATAGTAGAGCATCGCGCCGCAGATGGCCGCACCGCCGGGGTGGGCGCACTGCCGCAGCAGCTCGGTGAGCCAGTCGCCGTTCCGCACCTCCACGTCGTTGTTCAGCAGCAGCAGGTACTCGCCCTGCGCCGCCTTCCGTCCGAAGTTGTTGATGGCTGAGAAGTTGAAGCCCTTTTCCGGCCAGGTGACCACTTTCAGGCCCTCGTACCGCTTCTCAGCATCCTTATAATAGGCAAAGGTGGCCGGGTCGGTGGAGTTGTTCTCGATGACGATGACCTCGAAGTTATCCCACTCGGTCTTTGACCAGATGCTGTACAGGCACTTCTCGAGGTCGTCGGTGTGGTCTTTGTTGGGGATGAGGATGCTCACCTTTGGGTCGCCCTCGATGTCCCACTTGACCCGGTAGGTGCTGGGGAAAAGCCCGTCCACCACCGTGCCGGTGCGCCCGGTGCGGCTCAGATGGTCGGCCAGCGCCTTTTTCGCCGCCGCCGCCACATAGGGCTTGGCATCGGTGCCGCCCGAGGTCGAACCCGCATGGACCCGCCAGTAGTAGAGCACCTGTGGCACATGAGCCGCACCGCCGGTCTGTTCGATAAGCCGGAGGAAGAGGTCGTGGTCCTGACTGCCGTCGCACTCGGGGCGTTCGCCGCCCAGCTGCTCATACAGCGCCCGCTTGAAGACTGCCAGATGACAGATGTAGTTGCAGCAGAGCAGATAATCCGGGGCATAATCGGGCTTGAAGTGTCCCACCATCGGCTTTTTGATGTCCTTGGTGAAGAGCGCCTCGTCACTGTAGAGGAAACCATCCGGCTCACCCTTTTCGCGGAGCTGCAAGACAGCCTTACCCATCGCGTACATGGCGTGGGGGGCCAGCACATCGTCGTGGTCGGCGAGGGCAAGATATTCGCCCGTCGCCAGCGTCTCGGCGGCGTTGGTGTTGGCGGCGATGCCCTTATTTTCGACCTTTTTGTATACGATTCGTTGATTTTTCTGCTGATATTCCCTTACGACACGCTCCACCTCGGGGTGGGCGTCGTCGGAAGCGTCCGCGAGGCAGAGCTGACCATTGGGGGCGGTCTGGTTCACGAAGGAGCCCAGAAATTCCCGCAGGTAATTTTCGGGCGTATTATACAGCGGGGTCAGGATGGAGATGGTGGGCAGGCCGCAGTTCTCAGCGGTCTTGCCGACCATTTCGGCGGCCTGAGCTTCCAGCACCTTTTTGCCGGGCAGATAGCGCGCCCGCTTGCCGAAGAAACGGCGGCGGACAAAGCCCGCGCCCCGCTTTACCATCGTGGGCAGGCCCTCGTCTTTCGTGAGCTGGACGGCATAGCCCATCAGCTCTTTGGCGCGTTTGAGTCGTACATTCATAGTTTCTTATGCCTCGCCCCGCTGCACAGCCTTGTAGGCGTTGCAGACGGTCTCGGTGTCGCCGTTCATCTTGAGGTGGCCGTGGCTCAGCCATGCCACCTTGCTGCACATGCGCTCGATCTGCTCGATGGAGTGGGACACCAGGATCACCGTGGTGCCGCCGGCCATCAGCTCCTTCATCCGCTTTTCGCACTTCTGCTGGAAGAGGAAGTCGCCCACCGACAGCACCTCGTCGGCGATGAGGATGTCAGGCTTGGTGATGGTGGCAATGGCAAAGCCGATACGGGCCACCATGCCGGAGGAGTAGTTTTTCAGCGGCACATCGAGGAAGTTCTGCAGCTCGCTGAACTCCACGATCTCGTCGAACTTCTCGTCCAGATACTTGGGCGAGAAGCCCAGAACCGTACCGTTGAGGTAGATGTTCTCCCGGGCGGTCAAGTCCATGTCGAAGCCCGCACCCAGCTCGATGAGGGGGGCGATGGTGCCGTTGACGGTCACTTTGCCCTTGCTGGGCTTGTACACGCCCGCAATGGTCTTGAGCAGGGTGGATTTGCCCGAGCCGTTCAGGCCCACAAGGCCGTAAAAGTCGCCGGGCATGATGTCGAGGCTCACGTCTCTGAGGGCGTAGAACTCGTCGTACTGCAAGCGTCCCTGCACCATGGCAAGGAGGTATTCCTTCAGGCTCTCGTGCTTTTCGGTGGAGAGGTTGAAGCACATGGACACATTGTCCACTTTGATGATAGGTTCCATCGTTCTCTCCTCCTTCTTATATATGCAGCACGAAGCGGTCCTGTGTCTTGCGGAACATCTGGACGCCCACCAGCATCGAGATGAGGGCGCAGAGGCCGCAGACGAGGAACATGTTGATGTCCAGCGGGATGCCCCACATCAGGGTGCGGCGGAAGCCCGTGATATACCAGTACATCGGGTTCAGCTTGATGATCTGCTGCATGTTGAAGCCGCCGATGGAGAAGGTCATCTGGGTGGGGTCGTAGAAGATGGCGGAGAAATAGAGCAGCGCCGTGATAAAGACGCTCCAGATGTGCATGATGTCCCGGAAGAACACCGTCGCCGCCGCAAGGAAGAGGCCCACGCCGAGGCTGAAGAAGAAGAGGGTCACCAGCGGGTAGAGGGCTTCAAACACCGTGACATGGATGGGGCTGCCGGTGAACACCATGACCAACGCCAGCGCCACGAAGCTGAAGACGCAGTTGACCATGGCGAAACAGCACTTTTCCAGCGGGAAGACATATTTCGGGATATAGACTTTTTTCAGCAGGGAGGCCGCGCCGAGGACGCTGCTCATGCTGGTGGAGGTGGCCTCGTTGAAGAAGTTGAAGAGCAGCTGGCCGCACATCAGGAAGACCGGGAAGTTGTCGATGCCGCTGCCCCGCATATCCATCAGGCTGCTGAACACCGCCCAGT
>OGHB01000287.1_pt1 | contig 34406 bp, 37 predicted proteins | sample 1571451 | NCBI WGS metagenome assembly OGHB01 (sample SAMEA2582071, study PRJEB24529) | metagenome | biome: Human gut stool | place: China | collected 2011
TGCGCACCGCCGCCGATGCCTCCGCAAATCAAAGTGTCCACGCCGTTCTGCATCAAGAAGCCTGCCAGTGCGCCGTGACCGCTGCCGTTGGTGTCAACGACTTTCGCATGAGTGATTTTGCCGTCCACAGCTTCATAAAGCTTGAACTGCTCGGTGTGACCGAAATGCTGAAAGATTTGACCGTTTTCATAGGTAACTGCAATTTTCATAATGGAATCTCCTTTGCAAGTTTTGCCTGATTTTTCCATGTTGGCTCTCTGCATCCGGCAGCAACGGCCGCAGTGAGCTGCCTCCTGTCCTCCGCAGATGCGGTAGTTTCCCCCGGTGATGTGCAGCGGTTTCCCGTGGACAAGACACGCTGCGATCTTGCTCCGTGCGCTTTCGTAAATCTCCTGCACGGTAGAGCGGGAAATGTCCATTTGAGCGGCACACTGCTCGTGGGTTTGCTGCTCCAAGTCAACCAGCCGAATGACCTCGTATTCGTCCAGCGTCAGCAGGATCGGCTCGGTATTCTCGCACCCGTTGGGACAGAATGTATCGACCTGTGGTACGCCACAAATTTGACGACACCGTGGCGGTCTTGGCATGGGAGCTTTCCTCCCTTTGTATTCGGTATATTCCGATTGTAGCACTTTGAGCAGAAAAAAGCAATTTTTTTCAAAAGCTGCTACACTTTCCGTCCTCATATGTGTGCCGGCTGATATTCGGAGTCGAATGCTACATGTGAGCCTTGTTCGTAATGCCCACCGATCATGACCGTAGCGGCAGTCACAGCATCCACATGAAAGCGTTCCCGGTAATGCTTGCATTTTCGTAAAAAAACGTTATAATTGAATCAGTTAAATCAAAGGAGGTATCAAATCATGAAATCACATAAATACTGGTCCTTAGGCGCACTTTTCTGTATGTTGGGATGCATTTATTCTGGAATCAAAAAATCTATGACTGCGCATAAATACTTTGCCTATTCTTCATTGCTTTGTATGGGTATGTCCATTTATTCCGGTCACAAACTGGTTTCTCCAAAGAAGAAAAAAATCACTAAATCAAATAATAGTGAGAATAGTTAAACAAAAAAATCCTTTCTTTATCTTTATTCTCCTTGCCCTGCGGGACCAGTATGATTTTGAATACGGAACCGATAAAGAGGTTGACGGTGTGCTGTCATCAACGACAAGTGCAAGGCTCTGGCGCAAAAGGTCAAAGAGATTATCGACACCAAATCTTAGTTTGCTGACTGGCTGAACAATCAGAACGTCCGCAATCAGTTGAAGCTGGAGATCAAGATCTGCCTTGAAAAAAACGGCTATCCTCCACAGTACAGCCCCGAAGTTTTCAAAAAGGTCATGGAGCAGGTCGAGAACTTTGAGGAGAACAATTAAATCATCCATAAAGAAAAAAATACAGCTATATTCAGGCTTCACACTGAAATATAGCTGTATTTTTTTGCATCGCTATCAATTGTTGTGCTTTCTCTTGAAAACAGCGTAAAGATTTATTATAATAAGATAAATAGTTGTGGTCTTTGCAAAGGAGCTGTGAAGAATGAATCGAAACTGCCATCGCAAAACAGAAAAAGTGTATGTTAAGGTCACTTCTGATTTTGATGCAACAGGTTATATGCAGCCCCGACAAATTACATGGGGTGATGGGCGAACCTATCCCATCGAACAGGTACGAGATTTTCGCCCTGCAAATACCATTGCCGATCTACCCGGCGATTGCTATACTGTAATGGTAAAAGGTCAAGAAAAGTATTTGTTCTTTGAACGCAGCGACCCACGATTTCCATCCCGGTTTGGAAGATGGTTCGTGGAGGTGGAATCCAAATAAAGGAGTGTAGAAGATGGCTGCAAAGCGCACTTATCTGGCGATCGATCTCAAAAGTTTCTATGCGTCCGTGGAATGCGTTGACCGCCATCTTGATCCTCTGATCACTAATCTGGTGGTGGCTGACGCATCCCGGACGGAGAAAACAATCTGCCTTGCAGTATCACCCTCACTGAAAACCTATAAGATACCCGGACGTGCAAGGCTTTTTGAAGCCGTGCAGCGTGTCAAAGAAGTCAATGCGCAGCGACTGCAAAACGCTATCCGGCACCAAAAGGCCGTGCATGGTGAGGACGGTAAATATCATTTTGCGAGTTTGTCCTTTGATGCAAATGCGCTGAATGCTGACCCATCGCTGGGCTTGAGCTACATAATTGCGCCGCCCCGGATGCAGCGTTATCTGGACGTTTCCACCCAAATTTACAAAGTTTATCTTAAATATGTGTCTCCGCAGGACATTTACCCGTATTCCATTGATGAAGTCTTTATCGATGCCACCGGGTATCTTCAGCTTTATAAAATGACCGCACACGAACTGGCCATGACGATGGTGCGGGAGGTGCTGTACATTACGGGTATTACAGCCACCGCTGGAATCGGCACCAACTTATATCTTGCAAAGCTGGCAATGGATATTGTGGCAAAACATATTCCGGCAGATAAGGACGGTGTTCGCATCGCAGAGCTGGATGAGCAATCATATCGCTATCTGCTGTGGAATCATCGGCCTTTAACAGATTTTTGGATGACAGGCCCCGGAACGGTAAAAAAGCTGGAAGCGCATGGTATCTACACGATGGGCGATCTTGCCCGGTTTTCGGTTCATGGTGAGGACAGGCTTTATGAGATTTTCGGTGTGGATGCAGAACTGCTTATCGACCACGCATGGGGTTATGAACCTTGTGGCATGGCGCAGATAAAAAGTTACAAGCCCAGCACCAACAGCATTTCCGAGGGACAGGTGCTATCCTGCCCCTATCCAAACGATAAAGCCAAACTCATTGTCCGAGAAATGGCCGAAACGCTGATGTTCCGGCTGACGGAGAAAAAGCTGGTCACAGAATCGCTGACGCTGGAAGTCGGATATGACCGGGAAAATGTAGATAACGGCGGCTATCGCGGTCAGACCCAGACTGACCGCTACGGCAGGACGATACCAAAGGCCGCACATGGCACAATCCGTTTTGATGTTCCTACCAACCTTGGAAGCACCATCATTACCGAAAGCGTAAAGCTGTTCGAGCGTATTTCTGATCCTGTACTGACGGTGCGCCGCCTTACGCTCAACGCCAATAAAGTTTCGCCAGACGAGGGCATATATCAGGTAGACTTCTTCACGGACACAAAGAAGCAGGAAAAGGAGAAGAAGCTCCAGCAGGCCATGCTTGGTATCAAAACAAAGTACGGAAAAAATGCAGTCTTAAAGGCCAGCAGCTATACGGATGGTGCTACAATGCGCCAGCGAAATGAACAGATCGGCGGACACCGGGCAGGAGGTCACGATGGAAAACTACAAAACAAGTAAAGTTGGGATGGAAACGGCCCGAAAGTATGCCGACATTATTGATATGGAGCGTCCTCAAAACGAAGAATCCTTGCGCAAGCACCCTCGAATGACGCTTCAGAACCGGGCCAAAATCTTTTCTCCGTTTGCAGCCCTGCGTGGCTATGATGACCAGCTTGCAGAGGAAAAGCAGCGATCAGAACGGGTCACCAAGAAAATTCTTACAGAAGAAGAAATGGCGGACCTATCGGATAAGCTGATGCAGGTCACAAAAGGCATGACTATTACAATACAATATTTTAATGAAGATACCGCTTACCCGGAAACTCCTGCGGTTGGCAATTATGTCACCGTAACGGGAAAGGTAGATGCCATTGACCCGGTTTTCCGTACTATGCAGCTCAATGGTGCTGTGATTGCTTTTGAAAATCTACTGGACATCAAAGGTGATGGCATCGCGGAAATTGATAAATACCTTGGGATTTCCGAGGAATGAATGCAACAAGGCCACCAGCCGTTTCCGACTGGTGGCCTTGCTTACTTATTGCGTATCACTGGAAGCTGCTTGACCTTACTTCCAACCTCTTTCCGTTCCAGCGCAAACACCATATCCGGGGTGCGTTCAAAGAAGCCAATATCGCGCCGCCAGCTTGTGCCGCATTTGCAATGGAACAGACCGATGAACTGCTGCTTCATTTTGCGCCCACAGTTCGGGCAGATTCGTTTGCTAGCTCCCATAGACCATCATTGAAGTTTGGCAATGATTTCTTCAGCAGTTACACCACTTGCAAGCAGTCTCTTTAGAACATCTTCAGCTGCTGCTTTTTTAGCTTCTTCTGCTGCCTTTGCTTCTTCTGCTGCTTTTTTTGTTTCGGCTTTTGCCAGTTCTTTACTTGCGGTTTTTAATTCAGCTTTTTTCCGCTTTAGCTGTTCCTTTAGTGTGCCAATATTTTCGGACAGTCCTTCGATTTCTGATTCAATTTGTTTCTTGGCGGCTGCTTTTTCTTCAACAATTGCAGCATAGTCAACAGCAGCCTTTTTGGAATGCACAGTATTCTTGCTCCCTTTAGTTCTCGCCATATTTATACCTCCCATTTTGTTGGAATTAAGCTAATATAAGTATATTCCAAATATTTTGAATTGCAACACATTTATTCATTTCAACCCCCAAATGATACGTGATCCATGAAATTTTTGGGATACGATCCGAACGATGTGTTTTCTCCTTTCTACCATCACCTTCATTAAAGCCCGAAAGTCGTACATTGAGTACGATTAAAAGGATTATAATTTTTTGTTGACTAATGTATAATGAGCGCAAGTTGCAAAAAGAAGGGCTAGGTGAATGGCTGGTGAAGAACGTATTGGATACGATTACGTCCTATCGTGAAGCGCGGAACTGGTCTATCTATGATTTGGCTAGCGAAGCTGGAATCAAACCAACCACCATATCATCATGGTATCGCAAAAACATCTTGCCTACCTTGCCGACCCTTGAAAAACTTTGTGATGCGTTCAACGTTTCAGTATCTGAATTTTTCTCAGTGGTTGAATCTGCTGAGCGTGAACCTATCGTACTTACACATGAGCAGGCCACCATGCTTGAAAAATGGTCTGCTTTACGGCCTGAACAGCGTGATTTAATCGTACAGTTGATTGATACCATGCTGTAAGCAGGATTTGGTTTTCGTATCATAAATAGCAATAGGGAGTGATCCCTTTTACTATCGTGGGAGATACACAATGTATTTCTCATGCTCCGCCCACATTGCCATAATCGACAACGAAAGGACGAAGAAACATGAAAAAGAGATTGATTGAGTACAAACCTAGTCCCGGCGGTCAAGTATGCCGCCGCCGAATGTCTGCTTGTTCTCCGGCCCTGTGGTGTGGCGATTGGCTGCGCTGCTCTGTGGTCGGAGGGCCGGCATATGTACTTTGATTCTTATGCCACAGGCAAGCGAATTCAGCAATTGCGTAAAGCAAATGGAATGACACAGGAGCAGTTTGCTATCGAGTTAAACACTAGCGACCGCCATATCCGTAGAATAGAGCGAGGGGAAGAAACGCCATCAATTGACCTTTATGTTGAAATGGTGGCAACTTTCAATACTTCACTTGATTATTTGTTATTGGGAAAGGCTCCATCGGAGCGTGAAGAACAACTGAAGAGACAGCTTTATGCTAAATTACATCGCATTGCTCGTAACTTAGATGAAATAGCGAGGGACTTGTAATGCGATTGCCCTCCCGGACGGATGACTTGTAATAGTCTCCGTCCGGGAGGGCTTTTTCTATGAAAAAATTCATTTTTCGCTTTTTGAAAGTCGTAAATTTTATTTTATCGTATCAACGATTTATTTTTCTCAAAACCGGACATAGTAGGTCCGGTTTTTGAGTGGAAAACCGGACCAGTTACGTCCTAAAAAAGCGTTCAGTTTTCAGGTACACTATGGTCACAGCAAGGGCACCACCCCAAAACGAGGGAAAAGCCCGGAGTTGTAAGCCGTACCTTGAAAACTGAATATCATTCCCTTGGACAGAATAATGAGACTTCCGTAATTCGCGGCCCGGCCATAAAGAAGGCGGGGTGGCCGAGAGGCCAATGAAAGCGGCTGGTGCAAATCCCCGCTTACCGAGGTGTATTCCAAATCCACCGGGCGTTGAGGACAAATAGGGTGGAACACTCAACTAAGACTCCAAAGCCCACTACCGGAATTCTTTTGAATCAAGGCGGTGGGCTTTTTACATACCGAATATTCACACCAACGATACGGAGGTAATGATTATGAGCCGTAATTTTTCTCGCAAGCCAGATGAATCGACCCTGACCACCCTCTGCCCCCGCTGCCTGAATGCATTCCGCAATGCGCGCGGTATCCGCGTCCGCCGTGCAGACCCCTACCAGCTCACCAGAGAACCTTGCACCTACTGCCAGACCAATTTTGGCTATGACTATTACATTCAGCCTACCAGCCCTAAAGCCACTTATTTTAAGAAAGGACGGTTCGATGATGAAATTGACTGCGCTTAAAGTTGACCCGGAGTTTCAGGGCAAGATTCCACCACTCACTTTTGAGGAGCTGGAACAACTTGAGAAAAACATCGTCAATGATGGCAAGGTTATCAATCCTATCATCGTCTGGAATAGGCTGATTGTTGACGGTCATAACCGATACGCTATTCTCCAGAAGCATCCTGACATTCCGTATACCGTCCATGAGAAGGAATTTGCAGATCGCTTTGAAGTAATCATCTGGATTTGTAAAAACCAGCTTGGGCGGCGCAACCTCTCGCCGGAACAGAAAAATTATCTATTAGGAAAGCAGTATGAAGCCGAAAAAGTCGCCCATGGCGGTGATCGCAAAAGTGCAGATGCAAAATCAAGTTATCATAATGATAACTTGATCAGCGGAGAAAAAACATGTGATCGAATTGCAAAAGAAAATGGGGTCAACAGAATTACGGTCATTCGTGCTGAAAAGTTTGCAAACTGCGTAGACGAAGCGGAGAAAATCTCACCCGGAAGCCGTCAGAAAATTCTGTCAGGTACAGTAAAAGGCACGGCCAAAGACATTATGTCGCTTGCCCGAACCCCTCCTGAAGAACGCTCTGCACTTGTCGAGAAAATCTGTATGCCAAAGGAACCAAAGAAGTTCACCAATAAATCTTCATCCACTACAAAAAAGAAAAAAGTGAAAAAGAAACAGCCCGATGCTGTGGAAGGACTATCATGCAGTGTAGAAACGATACCTGCTGTCATAGAGGAGCCGCCTAAACCTCAAAAAGCATTGACCGAACTGCAAACCATCCGTGTCTTGTCTAATAAGATGGAATCCGTTGAGCAGGTGGCCGATGCAGAAGGAATGCTCAGTGAGGTGGAATCGGCAGCGGATGCAATGATCTATCGTCTGGACGTCTGCTTTGAACATTATCCAGAGTTCCTTAAAAATCCGAACATTCGTCAAAAGGTCGTTGAACTTTTGCAGAAAGCAAAAGAGTATATCGTTAAACTGGAAGGAGAATTTGCCTATGATTAAACTCGTTCATCACGAAATGGTCATCAACAGTAAGTTTCTGGAAGTTCCTCGTAGCTACTACCAGCGGCATCTCAACGCCAGCCGCGTCAAGCGCATCGCTGCTGAATTTGACGAGCGCATTGCCAACGCACCCAAGGTCAGTTATCGTGACGGTCACTACTATGTCTTTGATGGTCAGCACACCATCGCTGCCCGCAAGCTGCTGAACAACAATTCTGATCTCAACATCGTCTGCAAGGTGTACTCTGGCTTGACCGAACAGGAAGAAGCCCTGCTGTTTGCACAGCAGACGGGTATCTCGGCACCGCTTACGGCAGGTGCAAAGCTGCGCGCCAAAATTCATGGCGGCGACCCGGAAGCCATCGCATTTCAGAGTGCTACCCAGCGTGCTGGATTTGGCCTGAGCTTCAATCAGAGCCATGCAAAATGGAAAATCGCTTGCATCGCTACGGCCTTTGGTGAGTATCGGCAGCATGGCGAACGCATTTATACGGAGGCTCTCCGTGTTCTGGCCGAAGCATGGGAAGGCGACATTGATTCGCTTCGATCCGAGGTACTGCAAGGCGTTGTCCGTTTCATCGCTCTGTACGATCACGAATACGACCCGGTGCGGTTAATTCGTCAGCTCAAGCGTACAAGCCCCGTGACAATCTATCGCAGCGGTCAGGCCATGAGCGGACCGAACTATCAAAAGTATATGCATCAGATACTGAAAGCCTACAACGGCTCCAGCCGTACCAAGAGCCTTCCCATTAAACAGTAAAACGCTTCATGCTCATGGCAGTTTTCCTTTCTCACTGCAAAGACCGTCCGGGAGAACGGTCTTTGCCTACATAGCGAAAAGGGGGTTGACCGCTATCGTTTATGTGACTAAGAATTTTGGCTTTCGACGTGGCGAGATTTATTTTGCTGACCTTGATCCACATTACGGCTCAGAGCAAGGTGGAAAGCGTCCTGTCATCATTATTCAAAATGATGTTGGAAACAAGTTCGCTCCGACTGTAATTGTAGCTGCTGTGACCTCACGTATTTCCAAAAAGCCTAATCAGCCAACGCACGTTCTTATTGACAAAAACCCCGCTTTCAGCCGACCATCTGTCGTGCTGTTGGAACAGATTTTCACGATAGATAAAGAACGTATCAACAATTTCATGGGGCTGACAAGCGAATGGGAAATGAAGCAAATTGAGGAAGCTCTTCTGAAAAGTCTTGGAATAAACAAATAGGATAGCCGCTTTCGATAAGTACGAATTGGAGATGAAAAGAATAGAAACTGAAAAGAGGTAGATATATGGCATTTGCACGAACCGAAGTCAGAGAGCTGGAGCCTATGGTAAAGGCTGGCAAGAAAAAATTCGTCCGCTATCAAGAAGGTGCCGAGCTGTACTCAATGGGACTGCATACATTTGAGGAACTTGCTAAAGAAGCCGGTGCGATTTACAAAATCCGGCGCGTTGTCCTTGTGAATCTGGAAATCTTTGAAGAATATTTGGATACCTTTAGAATGTGAAACAGCATACTCCGTTCTTCGGAGTATTACATATTGGAGAACCACTCAATAAAATTACTTTTGCGGCATCGTTGCAGGACAGGAGCAACTTGTGTATCCTTAAAGCAGGACGGACGTAACGTACTACATAGACCGTCATCAGGATATGACTGTTCTCCTTAAATCGAATTTTACGAGGTGAGAAGAATGGCAACAAGAAAAGATTCTCGTGGTTACTCCCTGAAGAAGGGTGAATCGCAGCGAAAGGATGGCCGTTATGTGTTCCGCTACACTACGCTCCGTGGCGAACACAGATCGGTATATGCAAAGGAGTTGAGCGAACTTAGAAAAAAGGAAGTAAAAATCCGCAGAGCAATCGAGGATGGCCTTGACCCTGATCGTGCCGAGCGTATCACGCTGAACGAACTGTTTAACGAATACATTTCTCAAAAGTATGATCTGAAGCAGTCCACCATGACGAACTATAAATATATGTATAACCATTATGTTCGGGATGGTTTTGGAAAACTTCGTATCAGCAAAATCAAGTACAGCGATATTAAGAAATTCTATTACTCACTGATTTTAGAAAAAGGATTCAAGCCCAACAGTATGGAAATCGTACATACACTTTTGCATCCAACCTTTACAATGGCTGTCCGCGATGGACTGCTGCGCTTGAATCCCACGGAGGGCGTTATGGCTGAAATTAAGAAGAGCCACTGCTGGGAAAAGACAAAGCGTCATGCTCTGACTGTTGCCGAACAGCGTGCGTTTACCAATTACATCGCCAATAGCGAAGAGTATCGCGGATGGTTCCCGTTGTTTACCGTAATGCTTGGTACTGGCTGTCGCATTGGCGAGGTGTTAGGTCTGCGGTGGCAGGATGTTGATTTCAAGAACCGCACGATCAGCATCAACCACAATCTTGTTTATCGTGTGCAGGAAGATGGCACTTGCACCAACCATGTAAACTCGCCCAAAACGAAAGCTGGCATCCGCATTATTCCAATGATTGATGAAGTGTTCGATGCCTTTCTGGAAGAATACCAGTATCAAAAGGTCATTGGTTTCTGCACCGATGAAATTGATGGGTACTCCGGCTTTGTTTTCTGCACTGGCGATGGAAAGGTTTATCTCCCCAATGCCATCAACCGCACTATCCGCTCGATTTGTGCAGACTATAATAAGGAAGAAGAATCCAAGGCGAAGGAAGAAAATCGTGACCCGGTTCTTCTGCCAAAGTTTAGCTGCCATATCCTGCGGCACACATTCTGCACTCGCTTCTGCGAGAACGAAACCAACCTGAAGGTCATTCAGGAAATCATGGGTCATGCGGATATTTCCACCACAATGGATGTATACGCAGAAGCAACCCAAGAGAAAAAGAAAGAATCCATGACCTCTCTGCAAAGCGCATTGCTTGTGCGGTAAGGCATAGATTCAAAATAACAGAAATGTTCCTCTCTGCTGGACAAAGAAGCACATCTCGTTTATAATGGATTAACAGAGAACAACAGCGGTTATCGCGGTTTCCGTCAGGCTCCGTCAAAAAAGGACTGTGACCAAAACTGTACACAACTTTCGTGGACGCTGTTGGAGCTTGTTGGAGGGTTCATTGAAAAGAGGGTTTACTTCGTGGACGTTGTTGGAGTCTGACGGACGATAACAGAGCCAGTTCTTGCCACATCCCCACGATGAAGCCGATTGAGCAGTAAATTCCGCGTTTGCGCAGCAATGAAAGCCCCAGTGGGGCTTTTAAGCGGCCGAGCGGTCTTGCGCCAGCAAGATGGAGGGGGCCTTGCCCCGACAAGCTCCAATTTAAGCGAAACAAAGCCTGAAACTTCTTGATAAACCGAGAAGTTTCGGGCTTTTTATTTGCGACGATTTCCAGCAGTTATTCCACCATACGCCAATTTTACGCCAAACGATGCAGGATTTTGTGCAGAGCAAAAAGAGCGTTGTTCCGGTTTGGCAGTGAAATTGAGGGGATGGTAGATGGATGTGGGCTTACGAAGGGCTGCATCAGAGAACAGATTTATAGAACCAACAACAGCCCCGCTTTGGCGAAGGAGAAGCCAAAGCGGGGCTGTGTTGATGAAGGAGAAATGAAGGGAATATCAGGTTTTACAGATTCAGTTCGTACTGCTCCACGGTCAGGTTGACATCACTGCCGGTGGCCGCAAAGGTGATGTCCTGCGCCGACTGCGGGGTATAGATCCATGCGGTCATGGTCTGCTCGCCATCGTTGGCGAAAACTTCGATGCTGTTCTTATCCAGCAGGATGCGGAGCTTGAGCGCACCGTTCTGGCTGCGGACCTTGCAGCTGCGGGTATGCACGATGTCGGCACGGGAACCGGCATAGCTGCGGTCCAGCGTCAGCTGTGAGGTGTAGGGGTCGTAGGTCAGGCTGGTGTGATGGTCTGCATCGGCGGCCAGCTTCAGGATGAAGGAGCGGTATTCGCCGGGCTGCACCGTAACGGTCAGGTCGGCCACACGGCCCTTGATGCCTTCCAGAGAAGTTTCGCTTTGCACCGTCACATTTTCGTGGAAGATGCGCTTGCCGTGAACTGCATCCAGTTCACGCACCGGGGTCTGAACAATGCGCCCGTCCTTGATGTGCAGCTCGCGGGGGCAGATGGTCTGTCCGAACCACTTGCAGCCCTTGGGCTTATCCTCGGTATCCGACCAAGTCTGCAGCCATGCGGTCATGATGCGGCGGCCATCCGGGGCAAGGGTGGTCTGGGTGGCATAGAAGTCGATGCCGCCGTCCATCAGCTGCACATTTTCTTTCGTGAAGGTGTGGGTGGCTTCGTCATAGCTGCCGATGAAGGCAATGACGTTGTGACCGTTGTGGAACTCGCCCTTGGGCAGCATCTCCATGGGCCCCAGCATCAGAACCTGCTTGCCGTCCAGCGGGAAGAAGTCCGGGCACTCCCACATTTTGCCGTACTGATTGTTGCAGCGTTCCAGCACCGTGACAAAGTGCCAGTCGAAACCGTCCTTGCTCTGGAACAGTGCCGCTGCACCGCTGCCGTCCTCGGCCAGGCAGACGGTGACGGCGGAGTAAGTGCCGTCGGCCTCGCGCCAGATCTTGGGGTCCCGGAAGTCAAACTTGCTGAAGCCCTCCGGTAGGTCTTTCTGGGTCAGCACCGGGTTGCAGGCAGGCTTTTCGTAGTTGAGACCGTCACCAATGGCAATGCTCTGGGTCTGGATATCCCGCATCTCCCCATTGGGCTGCTTTTCTGCAATCACGCTGGTGTACATCAGCAGCTGCTTGCCGTCGTCCATCTCGGTGGCAGAACCGGAGAAGCAGCCGGGGCCGTTGTCCGCTGGGGAATCCGGTGCAAGCGCACAGGGCAGATACTCCCAGTGCAGCAGGTCGGTGCTGACGGCGTGGCCCCAGTGCATGGGTGCCCACCGCACATCGTAGGGGTTATACTGATAGAACTGGTGATACTTCCCTTTATAATAAGAGAAACCGTTTGGGTCGTTCAGCCAGCCCACATAAGGAGTCATGTGGTAAGCAGGGCGTTCCGCCGGGGAAATGGCAGCGCCGTGCTCGGCTTCGTAGGCACGAGCTTTGTTCAAAATTTCACTTGGCATCGCGGATGCCTCCTTGCGTCTTAGAATCAGGCGTTCGCCTTGTAGCGGTCGTATGCGCTCTGGTAAACTGCCAGCAGCTTATCCATGCCGCAGCTATTGGTCAGGGTGTCCAGATAGGCTGCCCACTCGCTGTCGGAGGGGCCGCCGTCCTTCAGCCACAGACCTTCCTGCTCAGAGACTGCGTTCTCAAAATCAGCACGGTAGCGGTCGATGGTGTCCAACTCCTCGCTGGTGAACACGCAGTCGATGGGGTAGGTGGTGGCGTCATCCACAAAGGGCATCCAGTAGTTCTCAAGGTCGGTAAGACGCTCGATGGCGCGGTCCTCCATGTAGAAATACTCATCGTAGTACTCGCTGAGGATCAGCTTGGGACCCCAGACCTCGTAGGTGGATTTCAGCTCACCGGCACCCTTGTTGTACTTTGCCTTGGCTTCTTCCTCGGTGATGGATTTCCACTTGCCGTTGGCATCCTGCTCGGTGAAGAACACTCCGATGGGGCCGTACTGCAGCTGCATCACGGTCTCGCCGTCATACCACTGGTCAAAGAACTTCAGCAGGTTGGCAGGGCTCTGGCACTTGTTGGTCACATTCAGGTTGCCGCTGTTGGTACCGCCGCCGGTACGTACGGTGACGTTGTGGGTGCCGTCCGGGCCGTCCAGCACGGGCAGGAACACATAGTCCTTGGCGTAATCGCCCATCAGTTCCTCGATGTACCACCAGGTGGAAACGCCCAGATAGCCCTGTGCGCCCTTAGCCAGCAGCTGGTTGGCATCCTGACTGAACATCTCCACGTCCATCAGACCCTCGGCGTACCAGTCGTGGAAGTAGGTGACCGCCTTGCGGTAGTTGTCCTCGGCGCAGACAAAGCGGCACTTGCCGTCCTTCTGCAGCACCAGATCGTTGCACACATCGTTGGGCCAGTTGGTGAATCCGAAGCCTGCGTAGAAGATGTTCTGACCCCAGCACCACTCGTCAAAACCGGTGGACATCGGGATGGTGCTGCCGGGAGCGTTGCCGTAGACCTTGGCGGACATATCGTTGTCCTTGAAGGCCTTCAGGGCGGTGTGCAGCTCGTCCAGCGTGGTGGGCACTGCCAGCCCCAGCTCGTCCAGCCAGCGCTTGTTGATCATGGAGAACTGCGGAATGGTGAAGATGCTGTAATCCTCGTCGTCACCGATACCGGCAGTGCCCATCTGCTCGGCAGCGGGCAGACCGTAGATGCAGCCGTCGCTCATGGTGATAGCTGCACGGATGTTGGGGTGCTCGTCCAGGATCTTGGTCAGGTTGGGCATGATCTCGGCGTTGATATAGGGGGTCAGGTCCAGGAACGTGCCGTCTGCACCGTAGTTGGCGATATCGTAGTTGGAGAAGCCCACACCCATAAAGGCATCCGGCAGCTGGTCGCCTGCAATGCGGATGTTCACCTGCTCGCTGAGGGAGTCGCTCATGGTCTCGTAGTTGAGTTTAACGCCCACGTTATCTGCCAGCTTCTTCAGCACCTCGTTGTCGTTGTAGCCGGGGCTCAGGGCAGACTGACCGCCCACGATGTCAAAGCTGGTCTGGTCGGTGTTGGAGGGGTCCGGTGCAGCGGCCTTTTTGCTGCCGCCGCAGGCAGACAGTGCCACGGCAGAACCGGCAACGGCACAAACCTTCAGGAAATTGCGGCGAGAGATCATCTTTTTCATGGTTGTTCTCCTTTTCTGTAATGTTATATCAGGTTCTTTTCGTTTTCTGGAATGGGCTGCGGTCGTTTAAAACCTCTTGCGGTGCCCTGCATCCGCTTCGTGCCTTGGGCGGCACTCGCGTCTTGCAGACCGCTGCGCCAAAAATTGCTCCCTGTTTCCGCCGCAGGCGGCGGTCGCAATTTTAGCCCTTGACCGCACCTGCCATGAAGCCTTTTTCAAAATACTTCTGTACAAAGGGGTAAACGATCAGCATAGGGGCAGCTGCCACGATGATGGAAGCAAACTTGATCATTTCGGTCAGCTTATTCAGTTCTGCAAAGCCGCCCGCTACCATAGAGGACTGGCTGGCACTGGTGGAGCTCTTGATCAGGATATTGCGCAGCACCAGCGGCAGCGGAGCCTGATCGGCTCTCAGGTAGATCAGAGCGGTGAACCAGTCGTTCCAGTAGGCCACCATGCTGTACACCACCATAACGGCCATGATGGAGCGGCTCAGGGGGATGACCATCTTTACAAAGACGGTCCACTTGGAGGCACCGTCGATCTCGGCGGCTTCCAGCAGTTCTCTGGGAATGTTGTTCTCGAAGAAGTTGCGGACGATGATCACGTTGCCCACAGCCACCACACCGGGCAGGAACAGGGCCCACATACTGCCCAGCAGACCGGTCTGCTTGACGATGAGGTAGGTAGGCACCAGACCGCCGCCGAAATACATGGTGATGACGAAGAACAGGCTGATGTACTTGCGCCCGGGCAGATCCTTCACGCTCAGCGGGTAAGCCACAAGATAGATCATAACCACCGAGTAGATGGTACCGATGACGGTGTACTTGATGCTGTTCATAAAACCGGAGAACAGCGCACTGTCTGCAAACACAGCCTGATAGCCCTTCAGGGTGAACTGGCTGGGCAGCAGGAAGGTCTTGCCGGCGTACACATCGTAGGGATCCGAGAAGGATGCCACCAGAACGTAGTACAGCGGGTAAGCCACGATGAGCATGACGGCGGCGCAGATGACCACCAGAACGATGTCGCTGACCTTATCGGACAGACCGCCGGGCTGTTTTTGACGGGATGCTGCAATGTTTTTTGCCATAACGGCTCGCCCCCTTTACACAAAGCTGACGTCCGCCGCCTTTTTAGCGATGCGGTTGACGATGATGAGCAGGATGATGTTGACCACCGTATTGAACAGACCCACAGCGGTGGAATAACTGTACTTGGCGTTGATAATGCCCTGTTCGTAGACATACACGGCAATGATATCGCTGGTGGCCTTGTTCAGCTCGGTCTGCAGCAGCAGCACCTTTTCAAAGCCCACGTTCATCAGGTTGCCGACGCTCATAATGAGCTGCAGCACGATCATGGGTACCAGTTCCGGGATATCAATGTGCAGGATACGCTGGAACATGGATGCGCCATCGATCTTGGCTGCTTCGTACAGGCTGGTATCCACAGCAGCCAGACAAGCCATATAGATGATGGTGCCCCAGCCAGCTTCCTGCCAGATACCGGAGGCCACATAGATGGTGCGGAATGCGGTGCTCTCCGAGAGGAAGTCCACGCTGGTGCCCAGGATCAGGTTCAGCAGACCACCCGAGGGGCTGAGGAAGATCTTGATCATACCACAGATGACCATGGTGGAGATGAAGTGGGGTGCATACAGCACCGTCTGCACCACCCGCTTGAACTTTGCAAAGCGCAGCTGGTTGATGCACAGGGACAGGATGATGGGGATGGGGAAACTCCACAGCAGGCTGTACAGGCTCAGCAGCACGGTATTCTTGATCATGCGCACACAGTTGGGTGCGGTGAAGAACCGTTCAAACCAGTACAGGCCGACCCACTCGCTGCCGGTGATGCCGCGGCTTGCCTTGAAATCGCGGAAGGCGATCTGGATGCCGTACATGGGCCAGTACTTATAAACGATGGTCAGCACCACCGGGATCAGCAGCATCACATAGAGCTGCCAGTTTTCCCGCAGCCGTTGGCTGAGGCTTTTGCGGTGGACCGGGATAGCGTCCAGCTGACGTGCAGCAGCTGGCGAGGTCTGCGTCATAAAAACTCCTCCTTCTTGTTTTTACGCTGCCCACAGGCCCGTGGGCGGGGTCCCCTGCCGTTCGGGGATCGTTTTTGCCGTTTCTTGTGAAACGTTACGCTGAAACGTTACACGGCTTGCAACACAAAGATAGCACGCCAGCGTTTTTGTGTCAACAGGATTTTATGTAAAAATCGTCTTGTATCCCTGTTTTCAACGTTTTGTACACTCTTCGATAGATGTTTTTGTGCAAATTGCAGCATTACGCAGCCGTGAAACGATTCATGAAATTTCACGAAAAAGCCTTTACATTCTGGCAGAACCATGCTATACTGAAACCACAGGGACCTCAGAACAACAGGGAATGCAGCAAGATTCCCTTTGATATATCCGCTTGATATAGAAACGTTTCACGAACAAAGGAGTGGACCGCATGGTAAAACAGAACACCGCCCCTACTATGAAGGATGTGGCCAAGGAGGCAGGGGTCTCTCTGGGCACTGTATCCAAGGTCATCAACGGCATCCCGGTGGGCGAGGAATACCGCAAAAAGGTGGAGCAGGCCATCAAGGAACTGGACTACCACCTGAACGCCTATGCGCGCGGCCTGAAAAGCAACCGCACCAATACCATCGCCGTCATCCTGCCCACCATCGCACATCCCTATTTCGGCCTGATCGCTCATTGCATCAACAGCTCGCTGCAAAAGCGCGGCTACCGGATGCTGCTCTGCGATACCGACTATGACAATGAAAAAGAGCAGGAAATGATCCGCATGGCCGAGCAGAACAAGGTGGACGGCATCATTGCCCTGACCTATGACCCGAAGCTGGAAGCACCCTCGGAGATCAACTCCGTCTCCATCGACCGGTATCTCGGCGCCAACATCCCCTGCGTGGCATCAGATAACTACGCAGGCGGGCGGCTGGCCGCCGAAAAGCTGATGGAAAACGGCTGCAGGAAGCTCGCCTTCCTGCGCGTCGGTTCCAGCATCGTGGGCGAGACCAACAAACGCAAGGACGGCTTTGTGGCCGCCTGTGAAGCCGCAGGCGTTCCTTATGAAATAAAGAATCTGGAAGATGCGCGGGACGGCACCGTCTTTGACCCCATGGCCGAGTTCGCGGTGTTCCTGGACGATCATCTGCAGGACGGCGTGTTGGAGTTTGACGGCATCTTCTGCGTGACCGACCGTCTGGCCTACCAGATTGTTCAGCTGCTGCGTCTCATGGGGCTTCGGGTGCCCGAGGACGTGCAGGTCATCGGCTTTGACGGGCTGCGCATCTTCGGCGACATGGATTATTACTGTTCCACCATCGTTCAGCCCGTGGATGCCATCGCAGAGACCTGCGTGGAAGTCGTGCTGAACGAGAACCGCGCCAATACCCCCTCCCTGCTGTGCCTGCCGGTCAGCTATGCTTACGGCGGCACCACCAAGGCATGACCGCCCCGGAAAAAGGCCGGTGGTACTGGGCAAAAAACTGGCTGCATTACCACTGGCTCTACCTTATCATTGCGGCTGTGGTGCTTTGGGTCGGCATCAGCTGGCTGGCAAACGCTCTGCACTGGGGCGAAACACTGCCGGACTACCAGATCGTCTATGTGGGCAAAAGTGCTCTGCCGGAGGATACCGCCCACGCCATTGAAGCAGCCTTTGCACAGTACGGCGAAGATCTGAACGGCGATAGAATCGTTGCGGTCAAGCTCAACCAGTATGTCAGCGATACAGAGGATGCAGAAAACGCTTCCACCTATGCGCTTGCCGCACAGATGCAGTTTTTGGCGGATATGAACGCCGAGGAAAGCTATTTTCTGCTGCTGGACGACCCGGTGCATTTTCAGCTGGACTATCAGGCACTTGCCAACTGGGACGGCACTCCGCCGGGCGACAACGACTATACCGCCGCCGGAAAGACCGTGCCTTGGGCAGACTGCCCGGTGCTGGCCGGATACGACCTTGGAACGTATCAGACCACCGTGTTGGGAACCACCGTTACTGGCAGCGGCGCAGAACTGGTAAACGGATTATTTTTAGGCCGCAGGGCCTTTTATGAAGAGCCCAAGAACGAAAAAGCCGCCCTTGCCCGGGAAGGAGCACAGCGGCTGTGGGAGATTCTGACGGAAGGAGCAACTCCATGAAACGGAACTTGTTGTGCATAGTGGCTCTGGCGCTGGCGGCGGTGCTCTGCACCGGCTGTGGTGTCAAGGATGAGGATTTGAAAAGCGACCCGCTGGTGAACCCCGACGGCACCGCCCCGGTAGGCAAAACACTGGTTGCCCCTGCCCCGCCGGAGGGCTTCACCCTGCTGGACAACAAGGACATTCTTGCAGCCAACGGTCTGTACTATGCTTCTTGGGTCAACGGAGAACCCCAGCCCTATGAAAACAGCGAGGGTAAGACAGTCGATCTCTACGATGCCCAGCTGACGCTGGTGGTGCAGGAGAACAAGACCGGAGAAAAGGCAGCTTCCGCTGTTTCCGGCTGGCAGGAGCTGGCGCAGCAGAACTACGATATTTCCGACACACAGACCCTGACTGCCGCCGGGCAGGAGTACACTGTCATTCAGTTTACCTATCAGGACGAGAGCAACCCCTATGCCTTTGGCGTTGCCGCCTTTGGACAGAAGGGCACCAGTGCCATAGAGTGGGAGCTTTCCTGTCAGGAGAGCTACACCGGCGATGCACTGGCTGTACTGACCGAATTTCTGAACGGCTGCACCTATTAAGGAGGCGTAGAAATGGGCTTATTTTTTCCGAGTGACCCGGTCATCCATGGTCAACGCGCCACTGGTCTGCCCCGGTATCAGGAGCTGCTGGAACGAGACTGGAAAAGCTTTCTCTTTGCGGATTTTGTCACCTTGGGTCTGTGCATCCCCTATGGGCTGGGGGTGGGGTACGCCCTGCTTTCTTCCAGTCTGCTGGTGCTGTTGCCGGTCTGCGTGGTGGGCGGACTGCTGGTGGGCCCGGCCATCTCCTGCCTGATGGACGCGCTGTTCCGCAGCTACCGGGATGCGCCCCGGGGCTGGTGGGAGAACTACTGCAAGGGCATGAAACAAAACTGGAAAGCATCCCTTCTGCCCGGTGTGGTGTTCAGTCTGGCACTTGGCATCGAGCTGTTTTTCGGCATGGTGCTGTTCTCCGGCGAAGGGATGCCCGGTATCGGAACCATGGCTGTTTTTCTGGCCGGGCTGCTGATCTTGCTCATGCTGTTTACTGCGTTCTGGCCGCAGGTGGTATTGTTTGAAGAAAGCAACCTTCACCGCCTGCAAAATGCCGTGCTATTCTGCCTGAAATACGGCAAGCACGTTCTGGGTGCAGCCGCACTTCAGCTGGCATGGTGGCTGCTGTTTGTGTTGTTTTTGCCGTGGACGGGCTTTCTCGTGCCCTTCCTCGGTGTATGGTTTATCTGGTTCGTCTGCTTCTTTTTGCTGTACAACGATTTCAATGCCGCCTATGGCATCGAGGAAAAGATCAGCCAGCAGTTCCCGGAGCAGACACCCCGCTATGATGAATGATAAGGAGAGCAACCATGGATATTGTAACGATTGGTGAAGTTTTGATCGACCTGACCCAGACCGGCAAGGATGCGCGCGGCATTCCTCAGTTTGCCGCAAACCCCGGCGGTGCTCCGGCAAATCTGGCGGTGGCTGCTGCCCGGCTGGGGGCACAGACCGCCTTTATCGGCAAGGTGGGTGCAGACGCCTTTGGCCGCTACCTGAAAGAGGTTCTGGCAGAAAACAAGGTGGATGTTTCCGGCATGGCTGTGGATGCAGACCACCCCACCACCATGGCAGCCGTGTCAGTGGATGCCGCCGGTGAGCGGGATTTCAGTTTCTACCGCAGTGCCAACGCTGACGTGATGCTGCGCAAAGAGGATATCTCGGACAAGGCTCTGAAAGCTGCCAAAATCGTGCACTTCGGTTCTGTCAGCCTGACCGCTGACCCTTCCCGCACCGCTACGCTGGATGCCGCCGCCCGTGCCAAAAAGCTGGGTGCCGTCATTACTTATGACCCCAATTACCGTGCCAACCTCTGGAAGAACAAAGAGGAGGCCATTGCTCAGATGAAAGCACCCCTGCCGCTGGTGGATATCCTGAAAGTGTCCGGTGAAGAACTGCCTCTGCTCACCGGAACCACTGACTGTGAAAGCGGCACGGCGCAGTTGGCACAAAACGGCATCCGGCTGATTTTCGTCACCTTGGGTGCAAACGGCGTATTCTACCGCTTTGGGGAGAAAACTGGCCATGTGGCAGGTGTCCCCTGCAAGGTGGGCGACACCAACGGCGCAGGGAATACCTTCTTTGGTGCTGCCCTGTCCAAGCTCTGCAAGGAAGAGCTGGACACCCTGACTGTGGACAAACTGGAAGCCATTCTGGCTTTTGCCAACAAAGCGGCCAGCATCACCACCAGTCGCCACGGTGCAATTCCGGCGATGCCAGCATTAGACGAAGTTAAGATATAATAAAAACCGACCACGAACCTGTATTCTAGTACAGGCCAGTGGTCGGTTTGCTGTCAATATATGTTGATCTTCCAGTCTGCCATGGTTGCAGGCGAGGGAAAGATAATGCTCGATTTCTCCACCCATCACAAACTGGGTATACTCCAAGGATTTGTCGTAGAAATGGATACCTCATCTACAATGCCTGCGGGGCTATGCCGATTTGATTTTGAATGGTGAGCCGGAGGAGTATTTGAAAAAAGTAGCTGGAAGCCATGGGTTAGAAGATTAAGGGCAAAACAAAAAACAGGGTGCGCCCACCCGGACGCACCCTGGCAAAAGCCACAGACGATAGCGATATGTACAACAGGGAGTTCCCCAGTGGGAACTTCCTGTTTTTCGTTGTTTGCATGATGAGCCTGCTCCGCCTGCCATGCAGCAAATTCTCTTTGCCCTTCCTCGCTGTTCCAGCAGGCAAGGATGGCCGGGTAGAATGCCCGTGCCAGACGGTCGATGACTTCATCGGGATAAGGGAAAGTGTTTGTGGACTTTTTCTTTTTGTTCAAACGCACGCTCCTTTGGACATCTGTGAACAGCATACCATGTGCCTGATGTTATGCTGTCTGGTCTTTAACATCTGCGAGTGCGGCTTCCAGAGAAGTAAGATAGTCCTTATGCTTGTGAATGATCTCCAGAATCACATCACGCTGTGCATTATCGGGCATCTGCTCCAACTGGTAGTTGAATGAAATACGGAAACGAGTAGTGAGTTCTTCCAACGCCACATACTCGTACCGTACATCCTCCGGGTAAGCATCGCTGTCGTAAACCGATTCAAACTTTCGGAATGGCATGACAGGCGCTTTGCCCGGAACGCGGATCACACCGTCAGCGTCAGGCGTCGGTTCCACCTTCAGCTCCGGGTGCAGAATATCCTGCAAAGTTTGTGCCCGGTCATGGTAGGCCGTCCTGGCAAGGCGGTGCATATCAGCTTTGGACACTTTCGTCTGTCCGGACAGGATGCTCTGCTTTAAGCCCGGTATCAGTTCTTCCGCAATCTCCACGCCTCTCATATACCTCGAAGCGCGGATAACGGTGTCCTTGCTCACCCTGTTTTCTTCTGCGATTCGGTCGCAGGTTTTGCTGCTGTCGATCAAGTTCGCTTTTAGCGAACTTGATTTTGCATCGCTGCTCTTGCGATCACCGCCGTGTGCGGCTTTTTCGGCTTCATACTGTTTGCCCATCAGGTAGTACTTCTGCTCCGGGGTTAAATTGCGCCGCCCCAACTGGTTCTTACAAATCCAAGCGAGGACTTCTTCTCTGCTTTCAAACGGGAGTGGCATGGTGGAAAAATAAATCTCCGGGTGTTTCTGGAGGATGGCATAACGGTTGTGGCCATCAACAAGGGTGTTACCCCAAACGATCAAAGGAGAAAGCAGCTTGCCTTCCTTGAGGATATTTTCTTCAAGCTGCTTGTACTCATCGTCCGTCAGCGGCGGAATCTGATTCTGGAACTCCGGGTCGATTTTCAGATTGATCATACGCATACTCCTTTATCTCTCCTGCTGCGCTGGTTCTTCCTCCCGGAAAAAGGACGCAACATTCTGCTTTGCTGTTTTCAGCTTGAACAGTTCTTCCTTGGCTTCCTTGTACTGTTCGTAGAACTTTGCCTTTTCGGATGCCAGCTGCGCATACTCGGCTTCCAGCTTTTTCGGGCTGGGCAGCTTTGTGATGTTGTTTGCCTTGAAATAGGCTGCTGCCGCCCGGTACGCTGTCAGCTCTGCACGGTGCTGTTCTTCAAAGGCTGCTGGTCGTTTTGCAGTTTTTAACTGCTGTGCGATGCTCTTGGTGCTGGTATAGGCTGCGACGTGATAGCGCAGCTCATTGTTGGCTTTCATGCGACCTTCGAGGTCTTTCACCACCGCCAGTGTGTCGTGATACTTGGTTTCCAGTTCGGTGATGCGCTGGTTCAAGGCGTCCTCATCGGTCAAGTCCTTTTCCTGCAGAAGCTTCACGGTCTGTGCCATAACTTTGAGATTGTGTTTCGTGAGCCAACGCTTATAGCCGATGCCCTTGCCCTCGGTCATCCTCGATTGGATGTCGATCAGTTTCCCGATGGCATCCTGCTTGAACTGCACCTTGGGTTTGCGTTCGGCGTTTGCCTGCAACGTGGCAAGCACTGCCGCCTTATCGAACTTGTCCCCGAGTTGTTTCGCCCGGATAAACTTCGTTCTGCCAGCGGGCAGATAGCTCAGACACCCACGGCTTTCCTTGACGGCAATACCATACTGCTGCAAGAGCCTGTCGGAAAAATCTTCAAAGCTCGTGGCACGGTACAGCACTGAAGAAATCTGTTTCCGCAGGGTATCTTTTACGGTTTCAAACTTCTTCTGCCGGGGCTGCTGTCCGGCTACGGTAAGGGCGGCGTTTGCAAGGTCGAGCTTCTGCTGCCCACGCCTGCGCGCCCAATACTCCGCTTCGCTTACGCGCTCTTTCGAGCCGTTGAGCAGGTCAATCTGGTACAGTCCGGCACCCTCGCACAGCTCCATGACCTCGACACGCAAATGCCGCATGGTCTGGGCTGTGCTGGAGTGTTTCATGCCCTCTAGCCAGTCGCGGGGCTTCTGCATATAGGGCTTACGTTCCACTTCTCGCATTCGGACGCTGCCGATCACGATGTGGACATGGATGTTTCCCGAATGGTTGTGCCCATCCGGGTGGGTGCAGACGATGGCAGGGTGGCCGGGAAAGTTTTCTTCGCAGAATTTCAGGCCAAGGGCCTGTGCCTTTTCCATGGTCAGCCCGTTGTCGGCTGCATCTCTGGGGTCAAAGCTGATGATATATTGGTGGCTCTTAATATCATCGCGTTGGGTGTTCTTGCCATACTTGCGGTTTGCCAGCAGACAGGCCGTTGCGAACGAGAAATCGCCGCACTCAAGGGTGTCGAGGATGTACGATTCTCGCAGCATGGGTCGGCCTTGCTTGTCCAGAATTACCTTGCCGGAAAATTCATCGTGCTGGTAAACGAGGTACGCTTCGATGGCGGTGTAGTCCGAGTTCTTAGAGGCGATATGCTTGAGCGTTGCCATACAGTTCACCCAGAACTTTCTCGGCGTGGAGCCGGAATGCAGTCAGGTCTGCAAGTTCGTCAAGGAGTTTCGCCCGCAGTTGTTCGGTATCTGCGCCGCCGGAGTTGAAGTGTCGTGCAAGTTGGTTCAAATTTCCGCCCACCCTGCTGCACTGGGCGAGCAGAGTGGAAACGGCGTTCAGGGTTTCTTCTCCGCCGCCGGCAACGACAACAGTGCGCTCGATCTTCGCACTGTGCAGCGCACGGCGGATGAGAGTGGACAGGGAGAGATGAAGGAGTTTTGCGGTTTGTTCGAGTTCCGATTTTTCAGTTTCCGTCACTCGGAACTTGATGATGTGCGTTTTGTTGTTCGGCGTGTCGTGGCGGTGGGTCGTGCTGGGATTGGCTTTGACATTCGTTTTGTTCATTGAACCTCCTGTCGTTTCGGATAGCTCCTCGGTGAAGCTATGTAAGCACGACACGCCTTTCTTTCGCACCAACGGTGCGAAATAGGAGCAGGGTTTGGGGCAGGCACGCCCCAACAAGATCACTTCGGAAATGCAGACGCATTGCAGAAGTGAAGTCCCGGTGGAGCACAACATTTTCAAGAATTGAAAATTTGTGGCCACGGGACGGTTCTTGCCCTCTACCGCTTCGCTCAAAACACGTTTCTGACAGTTATTTCCGAATTGTTAAGACGCAAAAATAAGTAGAGGACCGCTGCTCGTATATAGAATCGCCGGCTGACCCGAACGAAGTTCCTGCCCCTGTTTTGCAGCGACGTGGGCTGAAAAGCCGGTATCACGTTCGGACGGCTCATGAAATTTTCAAGGTACGGTTTGCGTTTGCAAGCGCAACGCAGCAATGAAAGCCCCAGTGGGGCTTTTAAGCAACGGAACGGTCTTGCGCAGCAAGATGGAGGGGCCTCGCCCCGAGAAGTTTCCAGAAAAGAAAAATACCGCCTACGCAGTACAGGCGAAGGATTTTGTCGGGTGAAACAGCGGCAAAATGATCGGGTGTGTTGCGGGGCGGTACGTTCTTTCTGGGCAATCATCCGCTGAAAGTGGTGGTTATCACGGTGAGAACCACCACTTTTTCGGCAGGATTTGGAATAAAGGGTATCATGGAAGCGTGGGTACGTCAAGATGGTTTTGCAAAATTTATCACGATAAAGCGACAATAGTAAGACTTCTGTTAAAACAGTTATTCTTTGTCGATAGTTTCTTTCCTCATCATTCGTGCAAAGTCAGCCAAAAAGAAAACCGGGCTGCTCTATTCATAAATGAAAGAACAGCCCGGTTGAAAGGGAGAACGCTCCTATCAGCCCATCAGTGCGCTCCACGCCATACTGAAAGGCATCACTAGGATCAAGGCAGGCATCAAGTCAACGAGGGGAACTGACTTGATTTTAGAGACGCGGAAACCCGCAGCCATTGTTAAAATGCCGCCGCAAGCCGACAAATCCGCAAACATTGTGGGGGTCAAATAAGCGGATAAAGTGCGACCAACCATGTATACGACAAGAAGAATCGCACACTGCGGCAAAGGAATTGCGCATATGGATTTACCCAAGGAAGCCGCAAAGATCATTGCCGTGAATCCATCAAGAACAGCCTTGGACATCAATAGGCTTGGATCGCCTGTGATGCCCTCTGTCAGAGTGCTGTACCATCCAAAGCCGGAACAGCAGAACAGCGCGACCGCTGTGATGTAAAATTCCATATCAATATCCTCCCCACCAAGATGGAGTACCCGAACAAGGTTATGAAAAAATTTACTTGTCCACTGTTCAAGATGCAGAAGATGGCCAATCGTAAAGCCGACCAGAATCGCTAACACGACCGCAGTCATTCCAGATGCTTTGATAATGGAATTGACACCGATTGCAATGGAACAGAAACCGAAAAGAGTCGGCAGATTGTCTTTTAGTCCCCGCGGGAGAATCTTTCCAAGATATGTTCCCAGTAGACCGCCAAGCAGCACAGCGGCACAGTTTGTCAAAACCCCAATCGGCATATGTCAACCTCACATTCTTTCTTGTTACCAATCTTTTACCGCACCGTCAAAGGCACGGCGGGCAGCGTTGCTGCCACGTTCCTTCACCGGATAAAGCTCCTCAGCATCATCTGCCAGCTCCACGCCAATGCCGGGAGCATCGGGGATGAGCATACAGCCGTTCTCATAACGCAGCGGCTCCTTGACCATCTTATCCTCTGCACCGTTCAGACAGAAACCGGGAAGTTCCTGAATGCCCAGATTCGGAATGGAAGCGCAAATCTGCAAACAGGCCGCCGTAGAGACCGGGCCAAGCGGATTGTGCGGAATCACCAGAACATCATGTGCTTCTGCCAGTGCAGCAATCTTCTTGCTGGTAGTGATACCGCCTACAGCGCACACATCGGGGCGGATATACTGGCAGGCATGGCGAGCCATCAGCACTTCACACTCGCGCAGGTCAATGGCTCGTTCGCCCGTAGCAATCGGCACACCGATTTTGCTTGCAACTTCGGCCATAGTATCTACATTGTCCGGCGGCACAGGGTCTTCCAGAACCATCGGACGGTAAGGCTCAACTGCACGACCAAAAGCGACCGCTTCCGGCAGTGTCATGCCGCGATGAACTTCCAGAATGAAATCGAAATCAGGGCCGACCGCTTCCCGGCAGACACGCACCTTTTCCACTTCCCGCTCGATGCGGCTGGAGAAGAACTCGCCCTTGCCGTCCGGAGAGCTTGTGGGGCCGTTGCAGAAGATTTTAGCCGCAGTAAAGCCCCTCTGCTGCAACTGCTGATATTGTGCAGCCAGCTCGTTTTTATCTTCCGTAATGTGCATCACCGAAGCATAGACGCGCACCTTATCACGGGTCTTACCACCCAGCAGTTCATAGACAGGAACGCCCAGTGCTTTGCCCTTGATATCCCACAGCGCAATGTCAATGGCAGAAATTGCGCTCATGATGACCGAGCCACGGAAATAGACCGACCTCAGAAAATTTTGATTGAAGTCTTCAATGCGGAAGGGGTCTTTTCCAATGAGATAGTCGGCAAATTTTTCGATGGCGGCAGCCGTTGCCTGAAGATAGCCCCAGTTGCCCGCTTCGCCCAAGCCCACGATACCAGCATCGGTATAGACTTGAACAAACAGATAATGCTTGGCAAAGCGCAGTTTTACATCTGTGATCTTCATGAATTATCCTCCTGCAAATGTTCCCGGAAGAACTGGATATGTTTTTTGAGTGCATACTCCCAACCTGGAGTGCGGTTTGTCGTGAACCCGTGCATGGCTTCCAGGATTCGCTGTGCTGTTACGCAGACACCTGCCTTGACCAGACGCAGTGCAAAGGCTTCTGTATCTTCTCGCAGACTATCCTCGCCTGCGGAAAGGATAAGACACTCAGGAAATGCAGCAAGTGCAGTCTCATCTGCCTTGAGCGGCGAACACAGCGGGTCGGCAGGATCGGCATCGCCAACATAAAAATCGGTATACAGCTTCTCCGTCTGGGCGCGTTTGACCCAGAATTCGTTAGCCTGCAACTCCGGTGAGAGCCGGTTTACAGGATCGACTGTATTATCCACAGGGAAATATTCAAGCAATGCGCAGCAGGGCTTCAGGTGATGCGCTTCCGCATCTTTGATAAGTGCAGCAGCAACAAGATTTCCGCCTGCGCTGTGACCAGCCAGCACGATTTTTTGAGGGTCGATTCCAAGTTCTTCCGCATGATCAAAGGCGTAAGCTAGGATACCGTACGTCTCCTCGACTGCTGCCGGAAACGCCTGTTCCGGTGCAAGGCAGTAGTCCATATCCCAGACAAGGCAGTTCAACTGCTCCATCAGGGTGCAGCAATAGCGGCGGTCACGGTCAGTGCGGCCCTTGATAAAGCCGCCGCCGTGGAAGTTCAACAGCAGGGCTGCTTTGGCAGGCAGATGCTCCGGGCGCTCCTCGAACACATGGACTTTGCGGCCATCGGCCACTTCGACCCACAGTTCTGTTTCGGTGCCGGGCAGTGCGGCCAGCTCTTCCGGGCTGACCGGACCAAATCGGTCGCGGCTGCGCACGGTATTGGCCATAGCGACTTTTTCTTCTAACGTCATAGGATTTTGCGCTCCTTTTCACATGATCAGAATGCAGGAAGCACCGTCATGGTGTAGAAAATATAGACGAAGGGTAGGATCAGCGTGATGAGTGCACCGCTCTTGACGATGGCTTTCAGGTCGTAACCGCCGTCTGCCATGCACATGGGCACTGCGGGGGTAGCCATCGGGGTCAAGAAGGCAGTCAGAGAACCGGCATTGACAAGAATAACAAGGCCGGTGGGATTTGCGCCCAGAGCGGAGCAGGTCAGCAGGCAGATAGGAACGAAGACTGCGGAGACAGAACGGTTCAGCATGAACTGAGTGAGCAGGAAGGGGATGATAAAGAACAGGGCACCGAGGACATAGTTGTTGTGAGTACCACCAACGACTGTTGCCAACGTCTGACCGATCATGTCACCTGCACCGGTATTGGTCAGTGCAGTACCCAGAGCCAGTGCGCCGACAAAGAGCATCAGCATATCCCAAGGAATATCGCGGAGAGCGGACTTCTGATCGACTACGCCGAACAGAACCATCAGCAGACTGCCGACCAGCGCAACGAACCAAGTGGTCAGATGCAGCTGAGGTGCAAAGATCAGGCAAATAATCGTTGCAAAGAACAGGAAGATACCGATCTTATCCACAACAGGGCTGAGCTTCTGCTGAGCTTTGCCAGAATCCTTTTTCTCCAGTGCCTCAATGGGGACGACCGGCTGCTTCGGAGTGAACCTCGGGCCAAGGAAAATTGCCCAGAGAGGAACAACGATAAGGACAGGCCATGCGGCGATCGTAAAATCAATGGGACGGACACTCATTCCAGTAAAGCCATAGGTTTCCATGAAACCAGTGAACTGACCAGCCATCTGGATAGAGGTTGCCAGTGGAAGGATACCGCAGCAAGCCACACAGACGACCATAATGGGGAACATATACTGCGTACGACTGTTTCCGGTCTTGTCGCACAGTGCTGCCAGCAGAGGGCTGATGATCGCATAAACGACCATGGGGCTGGAAATGAAGTTGGTGAGCAGAACTGCCAGAAGGATGTAACCAAAGTAAGCCATTTTGAAGCTGCCATGCGTCAGCTTCATGATGCTGTTACACATACCGTCCACCAGAGAGGTACGGCGGAAACCCGCTGCTACAATAAACATACATGCCATCAGCAGGGTGTTCACATTAGAAAAGCCGGACAATGCACCGGCATCATCAATACAGCCGGTGATGTACAGGGCGGCCATTGAGATCAATGCAGTAAGCCACATGGGGATCTTGTTCAGCATATAGCTGACCAGCGTTGCCGCAAAGATCACCATACAGATGATCATTTGAGTATTCATAGATTTGTTTTCCTTTCCTGATATGAAAACGGTTCGATTTCAATTCGCTTGCTGCCCGGGCAGGCTCATTGCGGACATTTTAACAAAGCAAATTTACTCTGTCGATGCAAAAATTTGTATCTTTTGGCACCCGTACAGAAATCAAATCTTGTCAGGAAAGCTATGACATCCTGAAATATCAGAATAAAATCCAAATATTTCCCCTGTGCGCTTTGCCAAATCGAGAGACTCTCCCTTAGTCAAAATGTCAAATTCTAAGTAAAAAATTTATTGATAGGCCTCAAAAAATCAGTTGACAGGAGATATTTTATCGTTTATTCTGAAAAAGACGATTCACCAATGGAGCACACTCCAAAGATTTGACATAGGGAAAATATTTGGATTTTGGGAGAGAAAGAGATGGATTTAGCCAATTACAAAATGGAATGGCCGCGTGAGAGGCTTACTGTGCGATGCTTTGCACACGATATCATGAATTATCGTTACCACTGGCATCCAGACGAATATGAGCTTAACATTTTGCTGCATGGCAGTCAAGAGTACTGCCGTGGAACGCAGAATGTTGTACTGGAGGAGGATGACGTTCTGCTTACTCCGCCGGGAGTAGGACACGCCTCCTTTGGTCAACAGGCAAATACTACTGCCATCGTCCTGCATTTTTCAGCTACAGCGATTCGTCCATTGCTTAAAAAGGGTGGCGTCTACCACTTTCCTTCCTGTCTTTCAAACGCTGGAACACACACAGAAGAACGCTACCGTCATATTCGATTTTATGCCAGCCAGATTTTCATGCTGATGCAGCAGAACAGTCCATATGCACAGCTGGCTGTCAAGGCAAGCCTCGACTTGCTGCTCGTTATACTATGCACAGAGTTTGAGCCACAGCGATTGAACGAAATGCCGGAAGATGAGCAAAGACGTTCTGCAATTCGCCGCCTTTTAGCATATATTGAAGAACATTACGCAGAAAAGCTCACTCTTGAAAATCTTGCAGATTTTGCCCAGTACAACCGAACCTATGTTTCAACCCTGTTTAAACAGGTGGTTGGTGTTAATTTTCATGAATATCTGAGCCGTGTGCGCTTCCAGCACGCTTTGAGTGACTTGGCATTGACCAATGATGGCCTGACAGATATTGCTTTGCGCAATGGTTTTGCCGATTTGAAAACCTTTAATGCACGTTTTCGCTCCACACTGCACCGCACACCCACCGAGTATCGTGCGCAGCTGTCCCCCGATCGGGTGATGCGAGTCGACAGTCGTAAATTTCTTCCGTCCGAAGACCCGATTTTGCAGGCCAAATTGCGAGCATATCTAAAGGTAGGGTGCTAAGATGGCTGAAATCACCGGAGTGGCTGCTATTTCACATTGGGATATCTTTCAAAATTGTCCTTGCAAACCCCTATGAAGTGTGGTATATACATTATACGAAGCAACATCCTGAATGAACGACCTACCGTTCGATGATATATAAAAGAAAGGTGCTTGCTATGAATGCTGTGATTTATGCCCGCTATTCCAGTGACAACCAGCGCGAAGAATCCATCGAAGGTCAGATTCGGGAATGCACAGCCTACGCAGAAAGAAACGGTATCACGGTGGTCAGGCACTACATTGACCGTGCATTCTCCGCTAAAACAGATCATCGCCCGGATTTTCAGCAAATGATTCGGGACAGCAACAAAAAATTGTTTGAAATCGTTCTGGTCTGGAAGTTTGACCGCTTTGCCCGGAATCGTTTTGACAGTGCGAACTACAAGATGATTCTGAAAAAGAACAATGTACACCTGATATCGGTCATGGAGCCGATTGCTGAAGGCTCGCAAGGTATTCTTGTGGAAACACTGCTGGAAGGCATGGCAGAATACTACTCTGCTGAGCTATCTGAAAAGGTCATCCGTGGTCAGACGGAAAATGCCCTGAAAGGCAAATGCACAGGCGGCACCGGAACGATTGGCTATAAAATCGACGCAGATAAGTTCTATCGTATCGACCCACTGGTCGCTCCACTTGTATTAGAGGCTTTTCAGCGCTACGATAATGGTGAGAAAATCGTTGAGATTCTGAACTATCTCAACGCAAAAGGCGTTCGTAATATGCTGGGTGGAAAGCTGACGTGCAGCAGCATGAACACCATGTTGAAGAACCGCCGTTACATTGGAGAGCTTTCTTTCCGGGATACCGTTGTGCCAGATGCGATTCCTGCTATCGTCCCGAAAGACCTGTTTGACCGTGTTCAAAAGCGTTTGGAGAAAAACAAGCGCGCACCGGCTCACGGAAAGGCAGATGAGGAATACTTGCTGACTACCAAGCTGTTCTGTGGCAAGTGCGGAGCATTGATGTTTGGCGAAAGCGGAACAAGCGCCACTGGACGAACCTACTATTACTATAAATGTGCTACTGCCAAGCGGCGCAAAGGCTGCAATAAGAAAACCGTACAAAAGGAGTGGCTGGAGAATCTGGTCGTCCAAGAGACGATGAAGCTGATTCATGATGATGCAGTTATCGAAAGAATCGTTCAGCTGGTCATGGATTTCCAGAATCAGGAGAACACTACGATTCCGCTCTTGGAAAAGCAGCTCCGAGAGGTGGACAGGAAACTGGACAACCTGATGAAAGCAATCGAGGAAGGCTTATTCACCCGAACGACCAAGGAACGTCTGGATGCCTTGGAAGCTCAGAAGGATGAGCTGACTGCAAAAATCGCTGATGAAAAACTGCGAAAGCCATCCTTCAATGCCGATTTCATCCGGTTCTGGCTGATGAAATTCAGAAAGTTCGATATATCGCAGCAAAAACAGCGCAAAGCTCTGATTGAGATTTTTGTGAACGCCATTTTCCTGTATGATGACCGGATGCTGATCACGTTCAACTACAAGGATGGCTCTCAAACCATCCGCTTTGAGGATGCCTTGACTACCACAGAAACAGTGGGAAATAGTTCGGATTTGTCCGGCTCTGCTCGATAAAAGGAAAAACCGCGAAGAGCTGCAGGAACATCTGCGCTTTTTGCGGTTTTTTGTTCTGTATTTTTGCTTAAAAGCCGACTGGAATGCACATAAAAAGTGTGATATACTTATCTCACAAACTAACCAAAATCAGGAGGTATCCCGCCATGCCCAGACCCAAAGGAAGCAAGAATAAAGTCAAGGCCACTAAAGTGACCGCCGACTTCGCCGCACAAATCGCAGCAAAGCAGGAAGAGAAAGCCGCCGTGGAAGCTGAGATCCTGAAAGTGGCTGCCAGCATCGAAGAGCTGAAGACCGACGTCAAGTCGCTGAACGCCGACCTGAAAGCCAAAAAGGCCTCTGTCAAGAAGCTCGACAAAGAAGTAGCCAAGCTGGAAGCCAGACAGGCCGCTGCCGCCCAGAAAGCCGCCGAGGCATCCAAGAAGGCCGAAGCCGAGGATGTGCTGAAAAAGCTCCTCGCCAGCGGTGTGAGCGCCAACGAAATTCTTGAGAAGCTGAAATAATATGATTCGTGACATCTGCAAAGACGAGCTTTTTCTCGCCCGAAAAGCCGCGCCTGCCCTGCCGGAAGACCTGCCCATCGCGCAGGACCTGCTGGAAACGCTCATCGCCCACAAAGACGGCTGCGTCGGCATGGCAGCGAACATGATAGGCGTCGCTAAACGCATCATCGCATTCGAGAGCGAGGACGGCTATCTCGTCATGTTCAACCCGGTCATCCTCAAAAAGTCCGGGCCGTATGAGACGGAGGAGGGCTGTCTCTCCCTCACCGGCACCCGAAAGACCAAACGCTGGCAGACCATCAAGGTGCAGTGGCAGAACGAAAAGTTCCAGCCCCGCATCAAGACCTTCTCAGGCTGGACAGCAGAGATCATCCAGCACGAGCTCGACCACTGCGACGGCATCATTATCTGAGATCACAAGCGGGAATGCTGCAAGACACAGCATCCCCGCTTGTTTGATCTCCTCCAAAATATCCAAAAGTTTCACGTTTTATCTATTGATTTCCTTTTTCAGGGATGGTATCCTTATCATCAGTCATTTCGACCCGATCCTCTGAAACAGGAGTTATTCTATGAAGAAAAAATTGATTTCCCGCGTCGCTGCTGCGGTCGGAATGTGTGCTGCCGTTGCAGTCGTGATCCCTGCCGTCTCCGTACTCAATATGTTCCGCTCTGTGTCCATCGCTGCCGAGCCTTCTGACGTATCCAGTTCGTCCGAGGCCGCATCCGAGAGCGCCGACGCATGGGACCAGCTCTTGACCGACGCGAGCAACAGTGAATTTGCCTCTGTCATCGAGCTCGTCGCAGAGGAAAAGGCCGCTTTGGAAGAAGCCGCTGCTTCTGAGGAGGCCGCCGAAAGCGCCTCGGCCTCTTCCGAGGCAACTGCTGAAAGCGCCCCTGCATCCAGCACTTCTGCTGACAACAACTCTTCCAGTGCAGCTTCTTCCTCCAAGGCGGCATCCAAGGCATCCTCCACCGGGCAGACTGCCGCACAGGAGCCGACTGCCTCCCATCCGGCTGCTTCCTCGTCTTCCTCTTCCGCTCCCACCCCTCAGAACGAGTGTGACGCACAGCTTGCACAGTATCTTCTTCAGATGGAAAAGCTGCAGAAGAAGTTCCAGTCGCAGCTCTATTCTGTCATCTGCGACGCCTACGATGAGTACATGGAGTACCCCGCCGAAAAGCACAGCCTCGGCCTGAAAATCTCCATCGTTGTTTCCAAGGGCGGCAAGCTGACCTCCATGCAGAGCGCCTGCGACAAGGAATTCAATGCGCTGCTGTCGGAGATGCGCACCTGCCTGCGGGAGAATGGCCGCGACCAGTCCCTCGCCGACAATGCACAAAAGGCCTACGAGAGCGCCAAGGCTTCCATGGTCAAGGAACTGAAAAACGTGGTCTACAACACTGCCGTCGGAAACGGCAGCGGTGCCTCATGGATACAGTCCCACCGCAATATGGCCTGAGTGCTCAAAGATGATACGACAAAAGCCCTGCGGCACGCCGCAGGGCTTTTCTGCTGTCTGATTTACTTAGGCTGACGGCCGATATAGGCGAGGATGCCGCCGTCGGCGTACAAGATCTGACCGTTCACGAAGTCGGAGGCGTGGGAGGCCAGGAAGACGCAGGGGCCGACCATATCTTCCGGGTCGCCCCAGCGGCCCGCCGGGGTCTTGGCAGTGATGAACTGGTCGAAGGGGTGACGGCTGCCGTCGGGCTGGACCTCACGCAGCGGGGCGGTCTGGGCGGTGGCGATATAGCCCGGGCCCATACCGTTGCACTGGATGTTGTACTCGCCGTACTCGGAGGCGATGTTCTTGGTCAGCA